>Ga0098059_1000622_pt1 | contig 20103 bp, 34 predicted proteins | sample 20_taG_FD_92580 | JGI IMG/M metagenome (GOLD analysis project Ga0098059, IMG submission 92580) | Marine viral communities from the Subarctic Pacific Ocean - 20_ETSP_OMZ_AT15318 metaG | ecosystem: Environmental > Aquatic > Marine > Oceanic | place: Subarctic Pacific Ocean | collected 2015-01-19
TGTCCTGTAGCTGTTACAAAATTCAACATCTGGAATAAGGTTGAGGAAGGCTCCTTATATGGCAAAGGAACTATAGATTTAGTAAGGTCCATTCCAGTTGCTTCAATCTCCTTAAACTCACCGGGAGCAATCGGATCATTATCGCCAACAATTCTCACACCCTTGGCTTTAAATCCTCCCGGTAGGTTAGCGAACTGACCAGCATCTACCAAAGCTCTCATTGCTGCAGTTGCAGTCATCGTAAGATTACCAAGGAAATGGATCAGTCCTAACCCATAGAAACCAAAGCCCGGCACAAATTTATAATGTACGAAATGCATTATCTTTTGTCTTGTGCGATCATCAGCCCGATAGTTTCTACGAATACTTAAAATCTTTCTTGTCTCTTCTTCCATTGTTACAATGTAAGGTAAAGCAACTCCTTCTTCATATTCACTATCTTCTTCACATTCCATATAACAATGTTGTTCTAACAATACATACTGTGGGTCTTCATCCGTAGTGGGAGACATTCCCAGTATAGTATTTATTTTAGAGGAAATAGGTGTAGGATTAGGTACAGAAGCATCTGGTAACTCTACATCTAGATACATACCAGCAGCCATTTCTCTGTCCAAGTCTACAGCATTTCTATAAATTACATGAGTAAACCTATCAGCGTTCCGTAAATTACTAGCATAGTAGGATACATAAAACTGATCAATAGGTACAAACTCAGATACAGGTCTTTCTAGGGATGCATCATAGTAAACCTTTTTAAAAGCTGAACCAATAATAGGTAGATGGAACAACATTCTTTCAAACTCATCAAAGTATTCTGGCATCTGCTCAGTAATTTGATAGTTCATAAACTCTTTAACTCGTTGAGCTTGTTCTACTTTAGCTTCGTCTTCTTTACCTAGAATAGTAGTTTTAACTGGACCTCCTGCTGGGAAGAGTTCTCCCGAAGCTTTAGATTGAAACTTAACGGCTGATTCAATTAGAAGAGGATGTACAGCAGTACAAGCACCTTCAAAAGGTTCTGATGCTTCTTCTAGTTTTAAACCTAGTAGATCAAAACCTCGTTCAAACATTGATTCCCATTCTTCTCTAGAATTTCGATCAGCATCAAATCTTTCATAGACAGTCTCAGCAATTTCACGAAGTTTAAATTCATCTATATCTTCAGCAAGATTGGCAAACCATTGCTCCGTAGTTTCTTTTTGATTTACTTCTAAAGTATCTTCAAAGCTAACAATAACTCCTCCATCAGGAGAAACATCAATGTTTACATTTTCTCCCATCTCGACTTCAGTGCCTCCTTCAGCCACAGGTATTACCTGCACTTCAGGGATAGCTTCATATGGATTTCGTTCAGTTGCCATTTTTATATGTGTCCTTAAACTTCAACTTTAAATATTCCATTACGTCTTTTTGATATTCATTCCAACTAGTATAGTCTTCTTGTTTAGGTCTAACTAAACTATGATTAATATTAGTTTCAAAACTCCAAGACATTAAGCAGTAACATTAATCTTGCCACCACCACGGGGCTTTTTCTTACCACTACCAAACTTACCATAAGATTCGTCCCGGCTGGCTTTAAGTTGTTTGGATGTTCTTTTCTTTTTAACTCTCATAGCAATAGATTCGTCTTTACGATCTTTGTAGCCCTGTTCTCCAGTTCTACCACCTTTCTCAACGTGACGATCCGTTCTACTTGATGCATTTGATCCTAGAGGATGTTCCATTATTCTTAACTCCCAGTACAGAGGTGAAATTCGTATTGACACTATTATACCATTAAACTCGCCAGTAGGCAACTTTTTTCTGCCGTCTATGATTTACATCGTCTTCCCAATCAGGATCATCGGGATGTTCTACTCTCCATGATTCCTTTAAGTAGTGTACAGCCATAGCCAAGCAGTCTACCTGATCATCGTGACGGGCATGTGGAAAAGTAATCAGTTCTTCTAGTAGTTCATCTGCCCATCTCTTACCTTCCGGTATCCAAACCCTACCAGATTCAATCATAGGACTAGCTGCATACACCCTAGCTACTTTATCTTTGTCTGGTGTATATTCCATTATTGGTAAGCCACCTCGTCTCAAGTCCTGTATCAAGGACTGACCACTGGCTTTCTTTTCAATGATACAGACATCTGGCCTGTACTCTTTGTATAACTCTTGAGATATTCTTCTTAGTTCAGGATACTCGTACCTTCCTCTTACGTTTCCTAATAAAATAATATTACTACCCCAGTATTCTTTACCATCGTAATCTTCTTCAGGAATATCAAAAATACCCCATGTCTGTATTACACTAAAGTCAGCAGTAGTACGAGTACTGAAAGCAGTATCGTAGGTTTGTAATATAAAATCACAAGCAGGAGGATCACCATGATCCCAAACTTGTATCCACCTCTTTTTTATTATACCACCTTCTTCTGGTGTAGGATTCTGCATATATAATGAATCCCAGTACCTTGATCCATTACTAGCAATAATCTCCTCTTCATCAACACGAAGTACTTCATCTGGTTTCCATTCAGGAAAATAAGAACTACCTATCGGCAAGTCCAAAAGTTCGGCAGCTTCTTCGTCTAACCATGCTGGTATCTTTACGACTTCCCAAGGATGGGTAACTTCCATATCCATTATTTCTTGTTGTTTTAATAACCACCCACATAAATCATCGTGATGGTAACGAGTATTAATAATAACAATAGAACCGTTTGGCATGATACGTGTACGTAATCCAGCAGGATACCATTCTTTAATATATCTTCTACCGGCTTCAGAGAAACTATCTTCTTCTGACATAGCATCGTCTAAGATAGCAATGTGGGCACCACGACCAGCAATCTGACTTCTCACACCTGCAGCATAGTATGTACCATTCTGATTAGTCTTCCATTTACCTGCAGCACGAACATCACTTCTAAGGGATACACCCCTAAATATTTCTTGGAACTGTTCTGTATTAACTATGTCCCTAACTGATCTGCCGAAGTCACTGGCTAACTGATCACTATGAGATATCGTCAGAACTTCATGCTCTGGATTATTACCAATATACCATGCTGGAAATATCTTGGAACAGATAACTGATTTACTACTACGAGGAGGAAGAAATACCATTAACCTCTTTATCTCACCATCCTGTACCTTCTGTAGTTTGTCAGAAAGTAGTTTAATATGGTTACCCATCTTCCAATCAGAGATTAGAGTAGGAGCTATCATACGAACAAAGGAAAGAAAGCTATGGTTTGCTTGTTGTAATACAAGATCATCTAGATACATAGATAAATTAAACAGAGTATCTACTTTATTTGGTTCACCTTCTATAGATTCTATAGAGTCTATCATGTTATTCCTTTAGTTATTTTTATTTAAATACAAAAAGATAAATTAAAAAAATTATCTTTAACTTGCTTTGTTGTTTCTATATAGATTATACACTAATTGGATAGTATGTGCAACCCCATTTTAAAAATATTTTTATAGTGTGACATATTTATCACTACTATGAAATGACCCTGTTATTTTTGTAAACCAATAAGGGGTCTATTATTATATTATACAAAAAACAAAGTTTTTTGGGGTGGGGGTGTCTTTAAAGTCTTCGACTTTAATTTTAAAATCCAGAGGATTTTATTAGGCTGTGACAAATATGCAACATCTAAGAGATGTTGAGGGAAGGTCTGTGACATTTATGCAACACTACTTAGTGTTTGGGGGAAGGTTTTCATAGACAAAGAGTCTATGGTTATATAATATCCCTAACGTCGAAGACGTTAAAAGTTTATAAAACCTTTGATAATCAACTACTTAGTTGATTTACAATCTTTGTGATATTTATATCACAACGATGAGTTTTCTTTTCTCTGAGATGAAGCTTCTTCTATCAAAAGATGAAACCTAATTAAACCTATCTAACTACTATCACTTGTGATAGTTAGATAGGGTTAATTAGATAACTGGAGAATTGAATGGGTTTTGATTTCGGTGGGTTGCTAATGATGTTTGCCGTGCTGCTAATCTTCGTTTGCTGGGGATTAGCCTTGACGCTGGGAAGATAACTAATTAATAATCTTCTTAGTGAGTTCTTACGAACTAATAAGATGATTAATTAAACTGGAGAAAATGAAATGACCAATATCGAAATACTCAACCTCGAAGCCGCCGACATTGGTGTAACCATTGCAGTGAGTGCTGGTGGTGGTGGATTTGATATTTTTGAGAATTCGACTGGCAATCTTGTCACAACTTGTTGTGATTTGCAGGAAGTTGAATTAACACTTGACGGCTCAATCCGTGCCGTCGCCGAACACCTACGAACCTTCTCGGCATCACAGTGACTGTTGTTGTGATTTGGCAGAAGTTGAATTAACACTTGACGGAGATTTCTAATGATTATCAATGATTTATTGGCTGAAGCCAATCGGTTCTGGGATAATTTTCCCGGTTTTGAAATCAAACTTAACCCTTCGGGAGAAGGGTTTGCCATATTCGATGAGGATCGGTTGGTCGATACTTTCGACACCATCTCCGATGCCGAGGATGGCATGGGTTGGTTATGGGAAGCCGACTTACGTCGAAGGTCATAATGAAAGGTAATTAATAATCCTGTAGTAGACTGAAAGGATACTACAGGATAATTAATTAATAAACTGGAGATTAAAATGGCTCAATATCGTACCGGACTTATCGATCTAACAGTCTCCGAAGGGGGGACTGTTTACATGGAGAGTGACATATCCGAAACGGGGATCATAATATCCCCTGTTCAAATCCCTACTCTAATGCTGGCATTGAGCCAAGCATTAGTAAATAAACAGGAGCAACAATTTCTCGAAGGTCGAGAGGCTTTGCTTCAGTCCCTCTCAACAGCAAAGGAAGCTGTTGAGAAGCTTGGTGAAGAGGTGTTAGACTAATTAATATCTTACAAGGGAAGTTCTACGAACCTTGTAAGGTATTAATTAGCTTATCTTAAACAGCCAACATGGAGGATTTCCAATGGCAAAATCGACCCAACTATTTTTTAACGACGAATGGATTAATATAGCTGAAGGATACGAATCCTTCAAGTCGGCCAAAGCCGAAGGCTTCCCGATCCGGGTACTCCACCCGTCTGGATCATTTAAGGTGATCCACAATTCGGAAGCCCTGCCCGAAGGGGTAGAACTTAGGCATAAAGCCTAAACAAATGGACGAGGGAGTAACCCGATTAGGCCAACAAACGTCCTTAAAATTAAGACGTTGGCAGGTGTGGTGAGCCTTTACTAGAAATCACCATTAACTTTTGCAAAGGAATATATACTATGGCTAAAAAGACAGTGAAGACTTCTATTCGGGTCAACCCAAAGGGTCACTACGGTTATGGCTTTCATAAGCTGGCAAGTGGATATCGTTTAGATATCCCCTATGCATCGGTCTCGGTATTCACTGGTGGATCGTTTAATAAACGAACCATTCGGAATAGTCGGTCAGGTGTCCGGTTCATTTATGAAAACAATCGGAAAGGTAAGACCCGTATTGCCCATAACGTAGCATGATTTGGGCAGTCTATAGCCTTCCCTTTATCCTGTTGGTTTTCTCCGGTCCTAATTTATTAGGGCTGGAGATTACTGGCCTAACGAGGTTATTGTGTGGTATAATATCTGTATTATATCTATCATTAGCTGTACATAATTTTACGAGGACTAAATGACTGATGACTTTTGTGAAGTCTATGACTTTGTTGCTATCAAAACAGCAGTCGAGGATGCCAAGCAAGAGAACACTGTTGAGACTGTCGAGGGGGAAATATATGATATCTTAAATATTTTATTAGACGGTCTGGATGTAGAGGATCGTGTTAGATATCTAAAATATAACTTAGCAAAAAACTTAGGGAGCAATGACAATGAAACTTAATTTAGGTGGCTATGCCACTACAGAGGTCGATGGATTTAAATCCATTGAACGTACCGAAGACGGTAAAATTATTGCCGTCTTCGATAGCTCTGCCGTCAGCAGTGGAACCGTTAGCCTTGTTATCCATGATGGCACCAAGCCCGTCACCAATGGGCCTATCTTAATTGAGGCCCAAGATTATTCTGTGAAGGAGTAAAGCTAAAATGATGGAATATAAAATAGCCTTTCCCCAGTGTCGATGGGTCACCGAAAAGTTCATTCGTACCCAGTATGATGATGCAATCAGCAACGGTGAGGTCGAGATCGTTGGCTTAACTAATGTTAATGAAATTATTACAGAGTTGCAAGGCACCGGACAGGTGACCTTCACTACACAAGAGAGATGGAGGGACGTATGAGAAAGATAAAACAAAGAAGGCTTGAAGCACATGCTTTGAGCTTGCCACAATTTAAACGGCAGGTTGTTAAGTCTAAGAAGACTTACATTCGGAAACCTAAACACACCAAACAATCGGAGGGTAATTACTGTTATATATAGTGAAGTTCTTACGAACTATATATAGCAGTAATTATCTGAAGTAAGACTAGGGCAAGGGAAGCCGGAATTGATAGCCGGTAAAGGTGCTGTTTATTCAGCAGGTCAAGCCTACCTTGGACTGACCATCTAAGGTTTGCCCTAGCCTTACTTGAAATAATTTTGTCATAGAAAACTGCCTACTGATGTAACCTTGGAGACGCCAAGCCATGACGACATTGAACCTAGACCATAATGCTATTGTAAATAGCACAACCTTATATCAAAAGAATGTCCATGATGTGAGGACTTACCCTCACAAGGTCATCAAACGATCAACGAATGCCAAGCTAGGCAAGAAGGTATCGAAGGGAAAGTTTAAAGACTTTCCGATTTATACCTTAACTCTTGTCGAAAGGGAAACCTGTACTAATACTTGTGAGCATTGGGCCGATTGTTTTGGAAACAATATGCCTTTCGGTCACAGGTTTAAAACTGTTGGGCTTATGCCTAAAATTAAATCAGAGCTAGATGTTTTGGACAAGAAACATCCGAAGGGATATCTGCTACGGTTACATATCCTTGGAGATTTTTATAGCATTCCATACGTATTGTTTTGGGAAAAACAATTAACTAATCGACCGGCATTAAATATCTATGGATATTCTCGACATCACTACGGTTCTACGAACCTAGACAAATGGTCGAGACATATCGGAGAAGCTTTGATTGAGGTACGTAAAAGCATAGGCTTTGATAGGTTTGCTGTTAGGTTTAGCACTCTGCCTTCCGATATCTTATCGGCTAATACCGAACATAATCCGGCACCACAAAGCATCACGTGCCCTGTCCAATTAGATAAGACAGACAGTTGTGGGACGTGCAGCCTTTGCTGGACTGCTAACAAGCCGATCACTTTTCTGGATCACTAGGGTAATTAACATCTATCTACTTAGCTTCTTTAGAAGCAGATAGATAGTTAATTATCAAGGAGTTTACCATGACCAAAGATAAATCCTACCAAGTTACGGTATACCGTACTGTTCAACAGTCTGTCGAGGTCACGGTGTACAGTAACTTGGACCTAGACACGCTGGAAGAGAAATACCTTAGACGGGAAGACATTGGCGGGTATTTCTCTGACCGAGAGTTGGAGGAGAAACACCTACGCCGGGAAGCAGAAGACCTTGCTGGGGATTTCTCAGACTATGAATGGAAGAATGAAGAGGTGGACCAGATGTTTGCCTCTGAGATAAAAGCAGAGGAATAAACTATGAAGAAGATTATCCATGTGAACCAGCATGTAATAAAAGCCAACCGGAAAAACAACACAAGAAAGCCACCTTTGACTTGCAAGACTTATAAAACTAATGACTATGCCCATGAGATATATATTGATGGACCATGCAGAATAGTATATAATCCTGATAAACCTCTGTCTTGTGGTGCCCACGTATGGATTGAGACTGAAAGCCATACATATATTGAACGACGTAAAATGACAAGTATGAAGGGACAAGTACTATGAGCTTAGAAAATGATGCCTACACATATGTATTAGCTTTACGATCCCCGGCAAATGGTTGGGGACAGCATTTAATAGAAGGCCAACAATCTCATGCATGGCTTGGTAAAATGTTTGAGAGATACGGCAAGGATAAGGTAAACAATTACCTTGAAGATAACTATTGGAGTAATCCGAATGAGCCATCCATGCAATGATGCATTAAAAGAAAATATCTTTGAAGAAGTTCTCACTGAACTTCTAGGTAAGCATCCAACAGGCTACCTACCTTGGCTTGAAGAGGTAGCCGAAAGGATTACCAACAAACGTATGGAGGAAATGGATTGATGGACGATCTTAAAGAACAAATATATAACGATCTTGAACAAGTCTTGATTGAAAAGATCAAGAGCTATGGCTTGAATGATCGGGATGCCAAGGCCAATGCAGAATTAATACTTGACTATGGGTCGGATGGAGTCCATGATCTTTCACAAGAATTAAATAATATTTTGGAGAATGAATATGCTTGATGTAAAGGTGAGTGGCAATAAAACAGGCACTGTCTATCTGTCAGATGATAGAGGTAGTCGTAAAATTATTGTCAGTGCAGTGGAAATTCCTCAGTTAATAGCACAACTTGCTAAAGCAATGGATGATTTTAGGTCCAGTATTAAATGGGAGTGGAAAGATGCCGATTAAACTCTTGCCACCATACGATAACCACGATGAGATTAGTCCTCTCACTAAGACCTACTTGGTCTCTGTCATGGGGTGTGATATAATGGAAACAAGTATCGAAGATATAAACGAGTTTCTTGAATTGCAGGACAAAGACTAATGTGGAAAACACCTATCCCATTAACAGATGTGTTGAGAATGTTAGATTTAATTAAAGATATTAATATAAGACTATATGAACAAGAAGAATATAGGCTAGTGGTGGATCAGATTTCCCATTATTTTATAGCCAACGATTCACAGGGGGATGAATAATGTATGTGATTGTAATGAAAGGATCGGATGACTTAGACGATATGGCTATACTACCTACCATCAGTGATGATGGTACTCAGAAGGCAGCTATGTTTAAAACATCAAGCCTAGCTAGGGATTTGTTAGAAGATATATATGGTATTGATTCTTTTGATATGGAAGAAGAAGGGGTAGAGATATGGGCCGTCAATTAAACAAGGTTGAGTATTCCCAGCGTATTGATGGGAAGTGGAACAAATGGCAGACTTGGTCTGCTGCTGATTGGTACGACTGGGATTTTTCCTCAGTTGATGATGACTTGCTTGAACATATGGACTACATGAAGTGGATTCTTGTTGATGTAGTAGAAAGGAAAGGACAGTGACCTGCCAAATAAATAAAACTAATGTAATACCGAGCCGTGTTTTATGGAATAGATTACTTGACAAGGCTTTTGTTTTATATGAATATGGTGCTACTAACGACGAAGAGTTTCTAACCTCGATGGAGAGGTTAGGATTTGACAAACAAACAGTTACAACACTTATGGAGAATGAAGATGCTTGAACATCTTACAGTTACAGAAGATCGTGAAATATTTTTTAATGTGGAAGAGCAGCCCTGCTACTACTCCCACCCCTCTCAACCTTCCGGTATATTTGGAGGCACAACTGATGCCCTTGTCCCTGACAAGAAAGTACTCACTCGTAATGGTGATTACCTTTCGACCACCAACAAGAACTATCGTGTAGTTTTAAATGGTGAGGTGCTGCTACCCTTGCAGAAACAGATGATTAACTTCTTTGATCCGTCTGTTTTAAATAGTGTAAAAATTCAAGATACAGTCTTGAAGAATGGTCGGGTATGCTGGGCTGAATATACCTTCCCTGATATTGCCAGTGGTATCACTACCAAAACAGGACACTCAACAAAATTTAACCTACGATTTATATTAAAGAATACGTTTGATGGTTCTGGTTCTGTACTGTTATACAGTGGGGATATCGATACGTTCTGTACCAACGGTATGATCTCCGGTTCCTATGATGTTACACGTAAGAGACATACAAAGAACTTCACAACTGAGGGTTTTATTTTAGCCTTTGGTAAAAGTATGGACCGTCACCACGAACAAGTAATTAGATATCAACAGTGGGCAGATACTCAAGTATCCACAGTAAAAGTTAAACAATTACTTGATAAACTAACTAAAGCACCTGATCAGAGAAAACGTAAAAATATCTTGAGTGATCGGCTGCTGGCTCAATTTACTGACGAAGCTGATGTACGTGGTGGCAATGTGTTTGCTCTCTCTTCTGCTCTTACAGCATATGCCTCTCACAATTCGGAACGGTTCCCGTTGACCAAACGAGGTGATGATCTATCTCTTCTCAAACGACAGGAACAAGTAGGCAAGTGGTTGTCTTCACCTGTTTGGAATGAGTTTGTATTAACAGAGACATGGGTAAAAGATTATGTCTGAAGCTAGATATTTAGGATTACTGAACGAAGTCAAACGACTACGTGCTGACATGCAACATTCTTCTAACGAAGGGGGTCGAGTTGATCCCCTTCGGGTTGCTATAGCTTTAGACTCTATGATAAAAGCATGTGAAGATATCGAAGATACCATTCAAATGCTTGAAGAGTTTGAAGACTTTGGGTTTACAGATAGCTTTTCTGTAGACAAGGGGTAGGTGATGGACTTACTTACAACACTAGAAGAAACATACAAAAAAGAAATCCAACAATTAACGAGCCAGCTTTATACACAATACCAACGTAACAAGGAACTGATAGAAAAGATTTCTTACTTGGAAAGTAAGGTGTCTTCCCTTGAGGATTTATTGGAGGAATATGTGAGAGAGAAATTAAATGCTTGATATATTATTAATAGCAGTTTTGTTTGAGGCTGCTCTCTTACTCGGCATAACAATAATAGGATCACTTACATGAAGTTTTTACTTTTTACATCGATAGCTTTAACTCTTATCTTTCAGGTTACAAAAACTAAAGCTCAAAGTTATGTTCAAGAAGCATCTTGTTTAATTGAAGCTTTATATTTTGAAGCAAGGGGAGAAAGTTTTAGTGGGCAGTTAGCTGTAGCTACTGTAATATTAAACAGAGTAAAGCATTCTAAATATCCTAACACTATATGTAATGTAGTGCATGAGGGGAAACACCGGGGAAACAACCCTGTTAAACATAAGTGTGCCTTTTCTTATTACTGTGATGGTAAGCCGGAAAGGATGGTTGACTTAGATGCTATTGCATCTGCCGAAGAAGTATCCTATTTTGTAATGCAGGGAGGCAGAATACAGGGACTAGCAACATCGTTGCATTACCATGCAACATATGTTAATCCTTATTGGAATAGGGATTTTAAAAGACTAATGCAAATAGGTAATCATATTTTTTACGGAGATAAAAAATGAGTAAACATTTGTGGCAAAGAGATCGTAAGAGTATCTATAGAGGCTTGGTAAAAGAATATCAACGTGAAGGCTATGATCATAAAGAATCTAAACGGTTTGCAAAGCAGGAAACAGATGAGATAATGGCTGATAAAGAATCTTTTGTAGACAGTTTAATTTCTTTAGAAGAGGAGCAGAGTAGTTGAACGTAGAATTTGTAGACAGTATGGGTACAGATTTAACGGTTGTTAATTCAGCAAGAGTAAGCTTTGATAAAGAAAGCAACTGGGATACACTACCTCATGCCGGTCCCGTTGAAAATGTTTTAACCTATGCTGATGAGAAACTCATAAAATATTTAGCTAAACACGAACACTTTACACCGTTCACTCATTGTACTTTAACCCTACGAGAAACCGTACCTATCTTTGTTGCTCGTCAGAGATTTAAACATACCATAGGGTTTAGTTATAACGAGGTATCTAGACGGTATGTCTCCGATGATCCAGAGTTTTTTTATCCTGATGCATGGAGAGAAAAAGCTGACAATGCAAAGCAAGGTAGTGGAACAAAGCATATAGATATAAATCCAGTAGGAGATAGACCCCCTCCTATGGTTGATGAGTACCACCATGCTATAAAGAAATGTATCTGGACTTATAAATATTTATTAGGTAAGGGGGTGTGTCCAGAACAGGCTAGGATGGTACTACCACAAGCTATGTACACTAGTTATTATGTAACAGGTTCCTTGTATGCTTGGGCTAGAGCTTATAACTTACGGAGTAACAGCCATGCTCAACAAGAAATACAAGACATAGCTAGTAAATGGGATATAATTTGCCAAGCTTCCTTTCCTTATTCGTGGGAAGCTTTAACATGCAAGGAAGAAGAACATGAAACAAAGATGGAAGGTTAAACTTTCAGATGATCTTCAAGAAAGGTCATGGGATTTTAATTCTAAAGAAGAAGCTGAATCTTTTATTGAAGATAGGTACAACCTAACGAATCACCTTGGTTATAATCCCGACGATATTTACTATTTATTCCCTATAGAATGAGTACTTATGTACTCTATAGGGAATAAATAGATTTACAAATTAGAAAGGTTAGCTTATGATGCAGGAGAACGACGATAAGTTTGTTAAGCATCTTCCTTGTGAGGATTGTGGATCGTCTGATGGTGTAGCTTTATACGAGTCAGGTAATACTTATTGCTTTGTGTGTGAGACATTAACGAAAGGAAACCAAATGGAAGATAGCTCACCAATACGTACCGTTATATCCAACAGTATGACAAAAGGCAGCTTGTCTGCTTTAGATGATCGTAAGATTACTTTAGATACCTGCAAGACTTATGGTGTAAATGTAACCCATAATAATGGACAGGTGTTCCAACATATCTACCCGTACCATGATGCTCAAGGTGTTCACTTGGGTAACAAGGTACGTACTGTAGCTAATAAAACCTTTAGGTCTGAAGGGCAGATGCAATCGTGTACTCTGTTTGGACAGAAAGCTTTCGGGCAACGAGGTAAGTTTATTACTGTATGTGAGGGTGAACTAGATGCTATGGCTTGTTATCAAATGTTTGGTAGTAAGTGGCCTAGTGTTTCGGTCAAGTCAGCATCGTCAGCATACAAAGATTGTCAGAAAAGTTTAGATTATTTAAATAAATTTGACAATATAGTGCTGTGTTTTGACAATGATAAAGCTGGACGAGAGGCAGCAGATAAGGTTGCTCAATTGTTTGAACCTAACAAGTGTAAGATCGTTAAGCTTACACACTTTAAAGATGCTAGTGATTACCTTAAAGCTGGCAACAGGGAACAGTTTACTAAGCTCTGGTGGGATGCAGAAGAATATACACCGGCAGGTATTACTAACCTTGGTAAGTTAGGTGATAGTCTATATGACGAAAACTACTGTGAGACTGTTCCTTTTCCTTGGGTTGGACTTAATGAAAAGATTTATGGTATGAGAACAGGTGAGCTTTTAACCGTAACCTCTGGGTCTGGTATGGGTAAGTCTTCTATGATTAGAGAACTTATGCACCATGTTATGAAAAGTTCTAAGGATAATATCGGAGTGCTTGCCCTTGAGGAAAGCATACGTAATACAGCCTTTAATATTATGTCCGTAGAGGCTAATCAAAGATTGTATATTAAAGAGATACGGGATACTTTGTCTAAAGATAAACTAAAGGAGTGGGAGAATGCAACCATTGGAACTGGTAGGTTCTTTGCTTTTGATCACTTTGGTTCTATATCTAACGACGAGATACTAAACCGTATTAGGTATATGGCTAAAGCATTAGACTGTAGGTGGATATTTTTAGACCACCTTAGTATTCTTGTCTCTGGGCAGGAAGGTGGAGATGAACGTAAGTCTATTGATATTCTAATGACCAAGCTACGTAGTCTTGTCGAGGAATGTCAGATAGGGTTGCTGCTTGTATCCCATCTCCGACGTACCTCCGGTGACAAAGGACATGAAGATGGTCAAGAGGTATCATTAGGTCATCTCAGAGGTAGTCAAAGCATAGCCCATCTAAGTGATGGAGTACTGGCCTTGGAGAGAAACCAACAGGATGACGATCCTACAGCAGCCAATACAACTGTGGTACGTGTGTTGAAGAATCGGTATACTGGTGACGTTGGTATAGCTACCTACTTGTTTTATGATCAAGAGTCTGGTAGAATGTCAGAGATTAGTAACCCTTTTGAATCTTCTAATGAAGATGAGGAGGCACCGTTTTAATGGGTAAACGTAAACCGTTTGATCGTAAACTCTATAATGAAGTTAATGACTTGTCTATCAAAGCTGTTAAAAAATATTTAATAGCTGCTGGACATACGATTACTTCGACTAAAGAAAAATATACTGCTGATATTGAAAGCACCTACAAAGGAAAGGAGTACCTAACAGAGGCCGAAGTTAAATTAGTGTGGGACACGGAGTGGCCTACCCACTGGCGGAATGTACGTGTACCAGAACGTAAGAAAAAACTTTTAGAACAAGCTGAAAAAGAAGGGAAGGTTCTGACATTTCTGTATCTAAATAAATCCTTTACTAAAGCTTGGAAGATTGATGGTGATACAGTAAGGGAGTGCCCTCTAGAAGAAGTTCCTAACAGGTTTGTACCTAAAGGTGAGTACTTTTATATCGTACCTATAACGAAAGCAACTATGGTGAATCTATGAAATGCATTCTCGACATTGAAACTGATGGGTTGTTGGACACTATGTCTAAGGTACATTGCATTGTAGCCTATGACATAGATAAAAAACAACCCCACATTTTCATAGGAGATGAGTGTATAACAAAGTTCTCTACTTTTGCCCAAGGTGTGTCAGAATTTATTATGCATAATGGAATGTCGTTTGATGCAGTAGCACTGAACAGAACATGCAATGCTAACATTATGCCTAATAAAATTACTGACACACTTATACTATCTCAATTGTTTAATCCCGTGCGTGACGGAGGACATTCGTTAGCAGCATGGGGTGAACGATTTAAGATGCCAAAGGGAGGAGTAGATAGCTTTGATTATTATACTCCTGCTATGTTAGACTATTGTAAACGAGATGTGAATATAACATACAAGTTATACCAACATCTTAAAAATGAATCAAAAGGATTTTCTTCAGAGAGTGTTCAACTTGAACACAAGATTAGAAATCTTATTGATCAACAAGAAGATACTGGTTTTTATTTAGATGTGCCGTATGCCAGTACGTTTGTAGCTAGGTTAGCTGATCAGGCTGATGCCATACATAACCAACTCCAAGAAGTTTTCCCTGCTACTGTAATTACAGGACGTACACACAAAACATCTGGTAAACCTTTAAGAGATATCGTTACCCCTTTTAATCCCGGCTCACGTAAACAAATAGGAGAACGTCTTATAGAGTTAGGTTGGAAACCTACAAAGAAAACAGACAAAGGTCATGTGATTGTAGACGAAGCTGTTCTATCTGGTATAGATATTCCTGAAGCACAATTAATTTCTAAGTACCTAGTACTTCAGAAAAGATATGCTCAAGTATCTTCATGGATAGAAGCTGTACAGGATGATGGCAGAGTACATGGTAGGGTACTTACCCTACGTACTATCACAGGTAGGATGGCACATACCTCACCTAATATGGCTCAAGTTCCTGCATCATACTCTCCATACGGAGAGGAATGTCGAACATGCTGGAGAGTAGAGAATGAGAATACACACCAGCTTGTAGGTACAGATGCATCCGGGTTAGAGCTTAGAGGATTAGCTCACTACATGAACGATCCAAAATTTACACAAGAGATTTTAGAAGGAGATGTACATACAGCTAACATGAAGATGGCTGGACTTACAAATCGAGATCAGGCCAAAACATTTATCTATGCATTATGTTATGGTGCAGGTCCAGCAAAAATAGGTTCTGTGGTTGGAGGATCATCTAAAGAAGGACAAATTCTTATAGATAGATTCTTAAACAATATGCCTAAGTTAAAATCATTACGAACTAATTTAACAGAAGCTGCTGAATCAGGAGTTATTAAAGGATTGGATGGTAGATTAATCCACATACGTAATTCGTATTCGGCAGTTAATAGTTTAATACAAGGGGCTGGTGCTGTTGTATGTAAACAATGGTTAGTCCAAATGATTAAAGAAATAAATGCACAAGGTCTTGATGCTAAACTTGTAGCTAGTATACACGATGAGTATCAGTTTGAGGTAAGCAAGAAAGACATAGAGCAGTTTGGAAAAATTACAAAGGAGAGTATCAAAGAAGTAGAACAAGTTTATGATTTGAAATGTCCGTTAGATTCCGAATTTAAAGTAGGAAAAACATGGGCCGAGACACATTAAAGTTCTTGACACTAGAAAATATCTATGATACACTTATGCTTCAACAAATGAAAGGAGTCATTTCAAATGGCTGATCAAATGAAAAACCAAATCATTTCTGGAACTGCTTACTGGGCTGCTGTCGTTAGCCCTAACACCACCTTTGATCCCCATTGCTGGGAGATTAATGTTTGCAATTTGTCTGATGAAAACCGTGCTACGGTAGAAGAGGATGGATTGGTTATTAAAAATAAAGGTGATGAACGTGGAGATTTTGTTACGATTAAACGTAAACTCCTCCGTAAAGATGGAGGTACTAACGATGCTCCGAAGGTAGTTGATGCCGATAATTCCCCCATGCATAATACTCTTATCGGTAACGGCTCATTAGTGAATGTTAAATATCGTCCATATTCTTGGAGCTATGGTAATAGGAACGGTGTGAGTGCTGATCTTATTGCTGTCCAAGTAATAGACTTGGTAGAGTATATGGCTGATGGAGACTTTGACGTAGTAGAAGGTGGCTATACTTCTACTGAAGGCTCTGACGTTCCTTTCCCTACTAACTAAGGATAAAGGGGTAGGTTCCTACAGCCTACCCCTATTCCCTATGAAAAATTTAAATGACATTGTAAACGATATCTATAATCTTTTTGATTATGATATTGGACCTCAAAGATCGAAAGATCAATTGGGGAAAGCTGCTCGTAGTATGGGACGTAACATAGCAAAACTATGTTTAGAAAGATTTGAGGAGTACAAACAAGAGCCAACACTTAGACCATCCAACATAGGAAAACCAAGGAGACAGCTATGGTATGAACTGAAGAACTATCCTAAAAGTTCTGAGCCATCAGGTAGTGACTACATTAAATTTCTATACGGTAATATTCTAGAAGAACTTCTTTTATTTTTATCGTATGCTGCTGGTCACACTGTAACAGAGACACAAAAGAAAGTTACTATCGGAGGTATAACAGGACATAAGGATTGTAGAATTGATGGAGTAACTGTGGATATTAAAAGTGCTTCAGCTTATGCTTTTAAAAAGTTTGAGAACGGAACATTAGAAAACGATGATCCGTTTGGTTACATAAGCCAACTCTCAGCCTATGCTAAAGCTGAAGGAGACACCGAAGCTGCCTTCTTAGTTATTGATAAACAAAGTGGCAAGCTTACTCTACTACCCTTACATCAGATGGAGATGGATAATGTCACCACAAAGATTAAAAACATTAAACAATCCTTGGAGGGTGAAGAACCACCGGAAAGATGTTACGACACCGTACCGTTTGGTAAGTCAGGAAACACTCAACTATCTATTGGTTGTAGGTTTTGTTCTTATAAGCATGATTGTTGGTCCGGTTCTAATAATGGTAGTGGCCTTCGTGTATTTAATTATGCAAATGGTCCGGTGTATCTTACAAAGGTTATTAATACTCCGGCAGTTGAGGAGATCACATGAAAACCCAGAGTGCCAAAGCTAAAGGCAGAAAACTTCAGCAGTGGGTTCGTGATAAGTTAATTGATTTACTTTCTATCAGTGCAGAGGATATAGAAAGTAGGAGTATGGGAGCTTCTGGCGAAGATTTAATAATGGCACAGGCAGCACGGCAGAAGTTCCCATTTTCTATAGAATGTAAAAATCAAGAGAGGTTAAATATATGGACATCCTACAAACAAGCACAAGAAAATTGTGGAAAGTACGAACCAATCTTATTTATAAAACGAAACAAACATAAGCCTCTAGTAGTGATTGATGCCGAAAAGTTTATTTCAATTTATAAGTGACGAGGAACAGATCGAGTTGGAGACACCACCGGAAGGTGGACCCCAACTCGAATTGTTTAATGCTGTAATAATGCAAGCCTTGCTTGACATCTCAAAAGAATCTGCGTATCCTAATGAACATAGAGAAGAAGCTATGGCTTGGTTCTTTTCAAGTGTCGTGTCCGTCATTGCTAATTTTGAAGAGGTGTGTGATTATGCAGGGGTGAAAGCTACGAAAGTTAGGAAGTGTGCTTTACGTATATTGGAATCTACGGATAAGGAATCTATACGTAAACAAATTAATTATTACCTACATCATAGGAATTAAAGAAGATGACAGTTGAAAAACCTGTGTTAAGAGAAACCTTTTATAACTATATGGGTAGAAGAATGAAAGAAGAAGATGCAAAATTTCCTCAGTTCTCAGGGGCTAGAGAGAAACAAATAGGAGGTGATCACTATAAGGACAGTGGCATCCAACCCGTAGATTATATCTATCAAAATGATCTTGATTTCTTTGAAGGCAACATTATAAAATATACAACTAGACATAGGAAGAAAGGAGAAGGATCAGCAGACATTAGAAAAGTAATACACTATGCAGAGTTAATCCTTGAGTTAGTATACGACGAAAAGCCATAGGGGAATTGAATGTTTAAATCAAATAAGAATCCACAGTTCAGAACAAAGTTTTCTGAAGATATATTTTATACAAAGTATGCACATGAAAATGCAGAGACTATGTATGAACTTGCTGCTACTCTTGTTGAAGACGTTTGTGAAGATAGGCTAACACCTTCAGAGAAAACAGAACTAACAAACCACATAGCCGAACTCCGTTTCCTGCCGGGAGGTAGGTATCTTTACTATGCCGGTAGGGATAAAAAGTTTTTTAATAACTGCTATCTTCTTGATTGTGAGGAGGATACCAGAGAGGATTGGGCTAACCTTTCTTGGAAGGCAGAGAGTTGTCTTATGACAGGAGGTGGCATCGGTGCTGACTATTCTGTGTACCGGCCCGAAGGTAAAAACTTGGGAGGTACAGGAGGTATCTCCAGTGGTCCATTACCTAAGATGCAGATGATCAACGAAATTGGCCGAAGGGTCATGCAGGGTGGTAGCCGTAGGTCTGCTATTTATGCCAGCCTTAATTGGAAGCATGAGGATATAGATAAATTTCTTTTATCAAAGAACTGGAAGGATATGCCTATAGGTAATACCGGCCAGAGTTTCTTTGATGTTAAGCAAGATGATTTTAATTTTCCTGCTCCACTTGATATGACTAATGTATCTGTTAATTATGATACAGAGTGGCTACTTAACTATTGGGAGACAGGAGATGTTGGGTCTACTTTTAAGCAGAATGTTAGACAAGCCCTTTCCACGGCAGAACCGGGATTCAGTTTTAATTTCTTTGATCAAGAAAATGAAACACTACGGAATGCTTGCACCGAAGTTACGGCTAACAACCATAATGCTCGGGATGGGGGTGATGACTCCGATGTTTGTAACTTGGGCAGTCTTAATTTTGCTAGGATTGATGGTATTAATCAGCTTAAAGATATTGTAGGATTAGCTACTAAGTTTTTAATCTGTGGTACTCTACGTGCCCAGTTACCTTATGATAAGGTTTATAAAGTAAGAGAAAAGAATAGACGTTTAGGTTTAGGTTTAATGGGTCTACATGAGTGGTTGATCCAAAGAGGTAGTCGTTACGAAACAACAGAGGAAATGCATCGTTGGCTTAAAGTTTATGAATCTGAATCAGATAAAGTTAGTGATAGTTTTGCCGATCATCTAGGTATCTCCCGACCTGTAGCCAAACGTGCAGTGGCACCAACAGGTACAATAGGAATTATTGCTGGTACATCCACGGGGGTTGAGCCTATCTTTGCTGTAGCTTACAAGAGACGTTATCTCAAGAACCGTAGGTGGCATTACCAGTACGTAGTAGATAGTGCTGCACAAGAGATGATTGATCTGTATGATACAGACCCTGATAATATTGAATCAGCTATCGACTTGGCTACAGATTATGAACGTAGACTTTCTTTCCAAGCAAACATTCAAGAGTACGTTGATATGTCTATCTCTAGTACTATCAATCTTCCTGCTTGGGGAACAAAGGAAAACAACGAAGACCTTGTTGTTCCCTTTGCTAATACCCTTGCTAAGTATGCACACA
>Ga0098059_1000624_pt1 | contig 20096 bp, 11 predicted proteins | sample 20_taG_FD_92580 | JGI IMG/M metagenome (GOLD analysis project Ga0098059, IMG submission 92580) | Marine viral communities from the Subarctic Pacific Ocean - 20_ETSP_OMZ_AT15318 metaG | ecosystem: Environmental > Aquatic > Marine > Oceanic | place: Subarctic Pacific Ocean | collected 2015-01-19
ATGCCCAGAAATTTGTTATTCAGGATCTCTATAATGATTTCAGTTTCCAGTTTGACGTAACAGCAGCAACCACTACTTATACAGCCGGCGCAGTCCCGGGGGATGGAGGAACATATACTATTGGCGTATCGGGACCAGCAGCCGCTACTGTTTGCGCTTCGCGCTTGAATGATGCGATTATTGCCGCTAGGGCGTTAGCCGTTCCTTTGGGTATTGATGCTCCGGTATATGATAGTGTCCGCACTATTGATTTAACAGCGGGAACAGCCGGCACTGACTTTAACAGTCCTACTAAAGATATTACTTGGTCAGGGGTCGGCGGTCCTACCGGCGCTACTGTGACAACTTGGAATGGCGGAACAGATTATACTTTAAATAGTGAGACTCTTGATTTAACTGATGTTGCTCACGGCACTGTAACTTATATTTTCGATGCTGCCACAGCGCCCGCCGCCTCTACAGCTACTATTATTGGATGTCAAGGGGCGTCGTCTCTAGAGGCTGTTGCACAGGCAGTCGTGCAAACAGTTGGACTTTCCTATGCTGCCGGGAATATTAATATTACAGGCACTTATGCCGGCGCTGGTGTGGTGACCCTCATCGCTGCTGTTCCCGGTACCGCTATGAATGGCAAAACAATCACAGGGACAGCCGTAGCCGGTGGTTACGCCCACGCATCTGCTTTTGCTAGTGGGTCCGGAGCAACTACAAGTTGTTTTGAAATCCCACAACCAAAATCACCCGGTTCGGTGTATACCCGCCCGCCGTGGACAGCAGGGAGCGGACGTCGAGTGGTAGATGGTCTAGACCGAGGCGAACTCCTGACTACTGGTCATAGTTATCCATTTTATAATTCATATGAAAAATTTGTTGAAGACTCACGACTTGCCGGAAAAGATTATACTATTATCCCAGAATTTCGAATTAGCGAGCATATTGAAGAATACAACAATGCTAGTGATCCATTTTCACTGGTGTCTTCCTCTCTAGAGTTGACTGGAGCGAGTGATAATCTTTATGACGGAACTAATGGGAGCTTTTATGAGAGATATGCCCAAACCGATGTGATTGAATTTTTGGGTGATTTTATGCCCTCATCCGACGCCCGGGCAAACGGCGATAGTGATTTTGTTTTTAATAACTTTCCCCGTCATTTTGAAATGAGTTCAGATGCCATCATTAAATTGTTACCGTATGATGGCTTTTACCCAGTTAAGAGGTCAACCCAAGTTGCTACTCATTTTTCTCAATCGTTTTTGGGTCGCTTGAGTTATAATTATGGCACTCCGAGTTATTCTCCTACTAGGGTCTTTTTGCGACCAACTTTTGCCCCCGGAATTTTTTATAACTCTATTAAGTCAGGAATAGCAGTTGATTACCCCGTCCGCCGTCCTCTGCGTAATGCTAATCAGTTTTTACCTATATCAGCGAGCGTTCCTCTCGGAGGAGCATTATCCGGATCCCTAAGCGTCACTGTGAGCGGCACTATCCCTGGAAACCGCCGCCGGCCCAATGAAGGGGACAATCCTAATTTTGATTTCTCTAATCCTACATTCGGTGAAGACGTTAATAAATTCTTTTGGGCAGATCGCCTACCGTTTGAAACCATCTTAAATCCTGCCCCTCATATGGGTTTTATAGACCCCAACGACCCGGGACTCGACCAGGAAGAAAATCTTATCAACAATACTTTGGTTTTATCAGATATCAATCAGTATATGTCCCAGGATGTGTCTGGATCGTTTAAGCTTCCGATGACCGGCACCCTATATCATAAGGCTATTTCTAACTTCCTGGCGAATGTCCCTCGCTTCTTCCTTACTAAAAAAGAAAACAAATTTGGGGATGATGGATATTTGACTAAATTTGTAAGCCGATTTGGCGGTGTTCCTAACCCTAAGGACCCGGACAGTAATCAGAATCCCAATGCTCCGCGTACAGTGAACGTAGAAAAGGGATGCTATATGATGGAAGTGGGGCTAATGAAGACATCGGATTTCAACCTCTATAGTAACCCGTATGCCTTTGGACACCCTACAGCTACAGGTTCATCAGGGTGGGATGCTCTTGCCGCCGAGCAACTTCCCGCTCCTTTGAATTGGCCTTCTCATCGTGCTGAATTTGCTCCATTCACACCCCCTTATTATTACGGACCTTCTTTGGCACGAATTGCTTTTATTCCGCGCGGCGACAAAGCCGAATATACGTTGGATGAAATTGTTAATAATACTCGGGGGGAATTATTTGTTCGTTACCTCAATGAGCATGAAGCCTATTATGATATGACTTCTGGATCTTACATAGACAACCAGGGCAATGTAGTCTCTTCAATCTATAATCCTCCTTATGGCTGGAACCGTGCGTGGCAAAACAGAATGGATATAGATGCCAGTGTGGTTCTGGGGAATGAATTTCCCACAGGGTTTGGAAGCTACAAATCTTTAAATCCTAACAAATGGACCGTAATGCCCAAATGGGAGAGTCCCGTGCTCGACTTTCCCTCATCCCGGGAAATGGATGGCACCCCGAGATATAACTTCTCATCCTCCGTTACCCCAGGGGAATATACTACAGAGACCCAGGGGATGTGGCACCAATATGGCGTGATGCCTCAGTCCGAGGAAGGGGTTTATATGTTTATGAAGGATGTGTCTTTGGGAGAGTATGATAAGATCGCGATCACGAAAGCCGGCACGACCTACTCCGTTGAGGCTGAATTTGTAAGTGTAGAAAAGGCACCACGTGTAGCTGTACAGAATGGAGTTCCTGTACGCTCTCTCGCATCTTTGTGCGGCTTCGATCCAGACGAGATTATGACAGATGGGTTTGATATTTCCAAAGCCAAGCGTATTGGCGAGATAGCTCAAGACGATGAAAAAACTTTATCGGAAGCCATTCTGGCAATGCCTTATTATATTGATCCTAAGAGGCAGGCTCGTTTTATCACCTTGCAGGCCCCTGCTGAAATGTTGGGTCCTAAAATAAAAGAGTTCCGCAAGCACTTTACAAAATATTCGTTGCCGCCCAAGATGTCCCAAGTACTAAGATATATGGTACCGCCGGGCTATCCATCTATACCAGATTTGATAACTCCGTTTGGTACAGATGAATATGATGAAATATTAGAAAATGGAACCCCCACTCGCGTTCCCGTTATCTATTTGATGGAGCACAAAGTTTCTCTGTCAAGACAAGATGTGGCTGATATTTGGCAGGGGATAATGCCTGAGTTGTCTACCACCTTTCAGATGAGTTTATCTTCTATTGATCATTATATGCCGGGTGATAATGTAGAAATTAACCCGACCGAGTTTCCGGAAGTTCTTCGATCCCAAATAGACCTGGGGGTTACTCGTACTGGTCATCCTCGCTATGATCTGTTAGATATAGCCAGCGACGACCGGATTGATAACGGACTTTTCCCTGAAATTAAATGGTTGGTATTTAAGGTAAAAGAAAAAGGACTTTGTACATATACACAAATGGTTATGGAAGAAGTGGATGGCGAAGACGTCCTCTCTTATGATAATCCCTTTTTGCCGTTGCCTCGACCCGACAACGCTGATCAAAGGAGATCATGGCGAGATAGGTGGTCATCTAGTGTATATTTGGCAGATCATTCGGTATTATCTCCCACCTATAACTGGCCTTATGATTATTTCTCTTTGATTGAGCACGCTAAAGTAAATACCAAAATAGGCTTTAGACCGGATCTTGAAAAAGAGATGGATGAAAGCTTTCCGAACGGAATTCCAGATGAGTGATAATTAAGATATGGTAAAGTTTTTTAATCAAAAAGAAGAAGTTCTTCAAATTAACCTCACGCCCTACGGCAAGGAATTGTTTACTAGCGGTTCTTTTATGCCAGCTTATTATGCATTTTATGACACTGGGATCCTTTATGATGGCTCCTGGGGACAAATAAATGAAATTCAGAATAAGATTGTGGACCGGATCAAAGATGAAACTCCCCGCCTCAACCGCAACACCCGATTTTATTCCACAACTCAACCCCAAGTGTCGCTACGGACACTAGACCAGCAAAACATTTTTTATCAAACCAGTTCATATAATGAGCCCTTTTATCGATTTTTGGGGAGCAATAGTCCTTGGTCGGATTATGCACCATCGTGGTATATTTTTGTAACCCCCGAGACCGAGGCTACCTTCAATGACGGAGTTCAATACCAAATGAACGGAACGCTCCCTATGCGTAGTGCATCATTGGATATTGAATACCTAGTGCAACAGGAGTGGGATGTAAATTTCTATACACTGGAAAAAAACGAAAAACTAGTGTTAGATGTTCAAGAATTGAATACATTATTCAAGGTCAATGGTAATTTTGATGTTGAAGTATTAAAAGTAGTCGGAAGTGCCCAGAACAACTCCGAACGATATGAATCTCTAGGATTTGTTAATCGTTCTGGTCCGAATGGGGAATTTTTAACCGATCAGACTGTTCCTCATAACCTTGCCCGTTTAATTAATGGTACTGACGAGGCTATTGTTGATGGTTTCCCAATTCTGGATAGTACTTATGTAGAGTATTATTTAGACATAGCGATTGATCGAGAGATCGCCGAATATAATTTGCCTCTTAATTCTACTCTTTATACTCGTGATGTCACCAATGTTAGCAGGAATGTATGCGCAGCTACTAGTATAGACGGCAGGGATAACTCATGATTTTAAGAAACATCCCTGAAGTAACTATTCAAACTGTGACAATAAACCGTCAGCCTGCCGGTGGTGGACAATCAGATAAGATAAATGCATTCATAGACACCTCTTTTGTACAAACAGTAGACAACATAGAACAGATGAACGAAGATCTTCGTCATTACAATGTGAGGATTGTAGCCACCTATAAAAAAGATAGGGCAAATCAATTAGATTATCTAACAGCCCGTCAAAATGAATATTTGTTGTCGGAGATGTTATACCCTGATTTCTCGGCGATAACATCTGCCGATAACTATGTTCGTGCCTTGCGCAGATCTTTGGGGGAATTTCTCCCAATTCAGCCTGATGTAAATCCTGCTATTTTGACTTATGTGACTAATAATCCTTCATCGCCATTTTCTACTATAAACCCGGGACACATAAATTCGGGTACCATCTATTCTAGGGAAGATTTCAACCTTTCTCCCGATACAGTAATATGGGACAAACAACTCGTCTCTATTCTACCCCGTGATTCTGATGGTAATATTATTAGCAGGTCAATCGCCTCTACAACTATAGGAAGATCCTCTCGTCCGGAGGGGGACGGACCCCAAACAGATCGGGTCATTTCCAATGTGGACTACGGCGACGCCCAAGAAGAAATTGAATTTATAGGAATCCAGAACCGCGCCGCCCGACACAACTTAAGTCGGGTTATCATCCCACGAGCCCAAATGGATCTCACTGAGTCGTTAAATCTTGCACCTGATGACGATATCGAGCAACTAACGATATATGCCTTTATTTATCGTGTGCCGCCTGAGTTTCTGGGGCGACAACAACAAGAAGTGGCGATGGGTCTATACACTGGTACATCTTTAATCACATCCGCCACCGTTTTCGGGGAAAAAAGATTCTGGCCACCTTTTGGACTAAGATCGGCTTACCTTAACAGACAGTCTCTTTATCCTCCGAGCGCCACTAGTGTAGATTCTTATTTGTCAACATCCACCCTGCAAATGGCACCCGACATTTACACCCTTCAGTATATTGATTATGAAGAGTTGTCGGAGAGGGCTGCACGGACTGAATCAATCTTTGATAAGATTTATCGTAATTTTATGCCTTTGTATTTTGATAAAAATCCGATTCTTAAAAAGTCTATTGGCGTAGATAATTCTTTTACCGAAGCGTGGTTTTCAAAAGATAGTGAAGAGAATTTAAGAATTTGTTTCGGAATTGATTTGGTTGCGTATTTAGCGGCTACTAGTTATTTTCCTTTTGTTTATGAGAACACGAGTTTAGCAGAAGCTCTAATTAATGGAACCGGGCTGATGTCCGGATCGTCCCCCTCCTCGATTTCGAATGTAAAGGTTAAGCGCCAGTTATATAAAAAAGAAGGGCAAATCGGAAATAATTCTCTCGGAACTATTGGTAAAGATTTTAAAGAAAATTCGGCGATTCTTTATCCGGAGGTATTTCTGGACAAGGTGGAAAAGGTACATATTTCATTAGAGGGGTCATCTCCGGACATTGAAAACAAATTTAGTTTTTATGAGACTAAGGATACTTTAGCAAACTATACAAACCAGATAACTCAAGGAACTATAGGATATGCCTGTGATGCCACTGTGATTGATTCTGCTCCTTTACTTATTCGAAATGTCGTGTCGATTCTCACCGAAGAACAAAATAAAATCCGACAAGTATTTGAAAATATTGTAAATTCGGTACCTCGCATCGGCGAACCCCCCTTGGGACCTATCAGGGATGGGAGGGGACTATGGGACCCGGTACAACGCCTCCTGGCTGTCCCAATTGGACAGATAGAGGACCAACACCGTACATCTTATAGGGATATAATCTTGATAGCAGCCGATGTGACTCAATGGGTTTTGGATGAGTTCGTACCAGCAACACAGAGTGGAGAAACTCAGCTAGCCGCGGCAATGACTCAAATTTTGGACGTCAACGGGGGTATCATAGATCCAGAAAAGATTTTAGAGTTAGAAAAGCTAATATCATTTACCGTGATGTTTTTTATGAAAAAGCTTACCCAGATCTGGCCTAACCAACCCCTGGGAAATACTAACTATGGTACCACCGATGCGATGATTCAGTCTCGACCCGCGGATGATCGCCATTTCCCCATCTATAAACTGAGTCACTCGTTCGGCGAAAAATATTATCTTGGAAAAAATAAACAACTAGGCTGTGATTATATGATGGAGGACGAACCCAATCCTGATGGAATAACTCGCCTGCCTGTCCCCTCTTATGAGGAGAGAATCAGGAAAGAGTTTAATAAATATTATACGACCGAGCCCGGACAACGCACTCCTAGTCCCTATGTTGGGACTTATGCTGCCTCAAGTTTTAAATATTTTACCCCTCACGTTTTGAGGGTGCCAACAAATGCTCCCCAGTCCGAAATATTCCAGAATAACCTGGCAAATTTTCTTCTTAACTCGCCACAGTCTTTCTACGATCTCAATGTTTATGCACAAGCCTTCAGCGATATTATCCAGTTAAATATAGAGGGAAAATACCTAAATATTAAAAATCCTCGCATTTACCATGACCTTAACGTTACTTCTAACCAGTCATTGTATGACTCTCTTAAACAGACATTATGGCAGGAATACTCAACCCAGATATTAGAAACAACCAGTAAGCAGTTTGAGGAGCCGCGTGAAAGCTCGGGGGAAACACCAGTGACCACTCGCGGTGGATATTCTCCCAATACGATCCATTTCACAGGACCACAAGTTATCCCTACTATAGTTGGGGGTGCTAACTCTTTAAGGGGGACTAATGCCTACACTTACCTTCAGCAAGCAGATGCGCAATATATTATTTCCCCCGGGGCAGCAGCCGGGACCGGCTCTGGAGCTAAGGTTCCCGGAACTAAGCAGCCACAACCTTCTATCCCCATTAAGTTACCTTTTGCTATATTTGGGGAAATGAGTATCAACCCTTCAATGACGGAAGCCACGATATATCAAAAGGAGCAGTTCAATTCGATGACGTCGCTTTCTAATATTTCTGCTACCCCCGAAACTATTGTGAATACAGTTCAGTCTAGTTTATCTGCAATACCCAACCAAACTAAAAGTTTAATGGTTGTAGCTATGAGTGATGAGCAATTAGAATTAGGAGATCCGCTGGATGCCCGTATCCCGAATTTCAATGCCCGCCGACCAACCCTGTATGATCAGGATTCCGCGGAGTTCCGTGATGAAATGATATCTTATTATAAGCCCGGGCAAAATATTCCCCCTTTCGAGAAAACGGCTGACCCAATGAAGGTATACGCTAAATTTATGGCTTTTTGGATGAATTATAAAAATATCTTCATTGTGGAGTATTTAAGCGGATTTGGGGATTTAAATTATAAATCTGGGATTGCAGATACGGAAGCACAGCGTGTAGGCATTGACCGCCGACTAGATGAACCGGACTCACAATTTTTAGATAAAGCAAAGATGCCCATCTGGACCCCTATAACCCAGGAGATAGCAACTGTGATTTCCCAATCAGAGAATAAAAATTTATTCTGTCGTGTCCGTCGTTTATCGCCGGAGGATATGTTTCCCGCCTTAGCAAGCTTAGGAGACGACAGGGCGGCTATCGCTAGTCAGTTCTTCAACAGTGAGAGGCATTTTAATTTGGAAACTTATAATAAGTATTTCTTCTTGTCAAATCAAGGGGCTATTAAGAAAGATCCTCAACCAACTGATGACCCTGATCCTACGGGCGATACTCCTGGGGGCGTCATCGGCGGCGGTATGGTCGGGACCTCCGGCACAGACTCTGAACCAGAGGAAGGTGAGCCTGTCGGCTTTAACCTCGGCGGACTAGTCGGAACCATTTCCTCTCAAACACCTATTTATTAACTGAGGGGTTTTATAAATGAGTTTTTCACGATCTACAATTCTGAGGACCCCCACCCGGGCCCGCAATCCCCTGCAACAGTATTACAATACCACAGCCCGTGGGGTCAGAAATGAGATCCCCGCCCAGGTACAAATAAGTCCTATCGATAATCTTGCTGGGGCTTATAAGGTAAATTATTCCGTCGGGGGGTTTTCTGACGACGCTAATGCACTTCCCTTGACTACTCAGAATATAATTAAGTGGGTTTATTCAAGTGAACAAGACGATTTCACACCCGAGCCTGACTTTTTAGTAAATAATCCTTATATAAATCCTCGACCAGATGGTTCACGCTTCAATATAGCTTCTGTCTTAGAGGGGCAGCGGAAACAGTGGCTTCTTTCCTTATCAGAGAATCGGGACTTCTTGACTAGCCTTGTACAATTTACGAGGGACGGGGAAGCATGGCTGGCTTATGAAAATGCTGTGGCTCAATTTGCAGATGCTGGGGCTCTACGAATATCCAGACTATACGTGGAAAATAATGGGTGGAATGCAGACGGCGACCAGCCCACCCAGTTGCGAGAGTTATTCAAGGGAATGTATCATGCACTTACTACCAATGATCTTGATGCTAATAGATACTTAGAACCCGTGCGTGAGAAGGCCATCATTTCTTTGACGAAAATAGCCTATGGGCTCCTCTCTGATGAGGAAAAAATGCAACTGGCATCAACTTCAGGAACCACTAATAAGTACCATTGGACTGACGCTTCCTTTGCTATTCCCTATGTGCTCAATCGTAATACCTCCGAATATTATTCCCTCGCAGGTGCCCCGGATGGAAAGTTTCATATCAACCCCGAGTATCATTATTATTTAGATTGCTACGAGGAGAGAATTAGTGGGAGTGCTATTCATGAAACAATGCTTCCTAATATTTATGTCCACGGATTGACTCTGAACGGGATACCAGCCGGTCTGGAGTTTGGACCAGACGCCCGGATTTCTTCCGACTGGGATGGGGCAGCAGCTAACGGAGTAAACCTTCAATCTGCTTATGATTATCATACCACCCTGGGGGGCAGAACTCTCTTGCCGGACCTTCAGATGTCGTATGATTCGATGTCACAATATCTTCAGCAAGTGGGAAACATATTGTCCGCTGGAGAGATACCACCCCAGCAACAACGCAAGATTGCGGGATTGACTGATTCTATTGTCATCCCAGGTCCCGAATATGAGATGTATAATTCTATAAGTTATAATGATTTTGCCTTCCCGATGAAGATAGATGTGGAGATCCCGACCGGAAAAACCGGACGACTCGGAGAACTGCTGGAAGAAAAAAACTTAACTAGCATTTTGGCTAGAGGACTTCAGCATTTTCAAAAACATGGGAGAGATAGAAATCCGTCTTATGAGGTGGATTATCACTTAGAGTCCCAATATTTAAAAACTGTGGTTCCTGATATGGAAAACATCCGAGCTAATCGACGTCCCTTGTTGGAACCATACAAGTTCAAGAGTCTATCTCAAGAAATGACTACTTATGATCTTGTAAATATTTTCCTTGCTTTAGCAGCGACTGACCCCGATTTGTCTGGGTTAGGAGAGACTGATCGCTCGTTATTGTTTTCAGCTTTCGGGAAAGAGATGGCAGGAAATCCTTTATCCGAGCCCCAGGAAACTATTATGGGATTGTGTTATATGGAAATGATCGCCTTCGCTGAAGGACGAATGGAAAACACTACTCCTATATTTAACCTGGGCAAACCAACCTATTCTGAACCATTGATATATAAGTTAGAGAAAAGAGATGCTGATAATAACATTATTCAAGAACTATTTTTTTCCAACAAAAAAGATCTGGGAACGGTAATTTATACTGATACCCAGATAAAATACGACAGAGAGTATGATTATCAAGTAGTAGAGTATCGAATAATGACGGGAATAGAAGAATTCTTCACTCTTGTTGATTTTCGAGTACCCAATTGGGTAGATAACTTACCTCTTAACCCAGCCATGGTGCTCCCTTTTACTCCTCCTCTCCCACCGGGAAATCCCATCACTGATCCAGAAGGTGATCAGGACCGCTCCGTCGCTCTTTCTGCGCATGCGGCTAACCCGGAACCTTTTACATACGAGTTCTTGGTCCAAAGAAAGCCTACTGTGCGCCTTGTTGAGCATCGTATCGTTGGTCCATCTGTGACGGGTGGATCGAGGACTAAACATTTCCGAGCCAGGGGAGTTTCTTTTCCTGCCGCCAAAGTAATGGACCGCCCCCCTGTCGCTCCGGACTTATTAATACTCCCCATTAAGGATAATTTCACACAAGTTAAGACACTTGTTGATCCAGGCACAGGAAAATACCTGAAAGAACAAGCACTCCCCATAGTATCGATTGGAAACAGGACTGGTGAAATTAGGGAATTGGCAAATTACCAAGAAGAATTTGAATATTATAATTTGCTGCCGAACCACTTAGAGTTTGCAGATGAAGGCATTGCTGAAATTAAGGAATTTACCCTTTACTGGACTACTTCTCTAAACCGAAATGTCGCCCATTATAGCGATATATATAAGTCGTTTAACCCAGATTCCAACAGTAATGCCCGTTTGAAAAAATTTAAAACAGACGAGTTAATTGCTGGTGATATCCCTTATGCGCCAGGGTTTGGTGCGTTATTAAATTTAGAGCCAAATGTAACTTATTACATCACTTGTACAGTAGAGGATGTGCATCAAAATGTATCCAATCCTTCTCCAATTTATGAAGCTCGGCTTCACTATGAGAAGGGGCTTTTGGTTCCACAAATTAAACTTTTTCACTTTGTTCCTATTAATAATAAGCAAATCTCCCGAAAAATGGCAAGATTCATTGAAATAAAAGCATCAGCCATCCAGACACAGCCGGCAATTATCACCAACGACGATGGTGCCCCAATTGGCACGCGTCGCTCGTTGGCATCCGAGTTGGGATCCCGGGTTACAAACAATGATTTTGTCATTCGTTTTACGTCGCGAGACACGGGTAAGAAATTTGACTTACGAGTATCGTTTGATCAGCAAGATATCCTTCCAGAGCCTGAGCGTTTACGTTGCGGTCCTGTAGCCATCTCTACTCCTCCGGTCGCTGTTCCTCGGGGCGTCATCAACACCCTTATCGGATTGGTAGGGCGAACTCGAACGTGGAACGTAGATACTGGCTGGCTTGATCAACTTTGATAAACCAACAGACAAAAGGATAACATTAAAGGGGTGAAATAAGTAAAGACGATACTATTTACTTAGAAATTCATTAAGGGGAAAATCATATGGCTTTTCTAGACAACAGCGGCGATATTATTTTAGACGCAGTTCTAACTGATACCGGCAGGAAAAGATTGGCTATGGGTGATGGGAGCTTCGTTGTTTCTAAGTTTGCTCTAGGGGATGATGAAATTGACTATTCCCTGTATGTCCCAACTACTGGTTCCGGGTACCAAGATCTTCGGATTTTAAAACTTCCTATATTAGAAGCTTTTACAGATAACACCACTGCCCTTAAGAGCAAATTGATCACTTATGCTAACAATACCTTGACTCACCTTCCGGTTGTGCGCTTGAATGGAAACTTTTCAGCTACTAACCAGGGGACAGCTACGGGTGCCGGCGCTCCTATTGGGGGCTTTTTTATGGTGAGTAACGATGCTACTGGCACGCAAATCCAAAACACGATGGCAGCGATTACCCCGGGGTTTTTATATAGCAATAGTAGAGACTTGCCTAATAACTTTTCTCACATTGTGGTTGACCAAGGACTGGTGGGAACTGATGTAACCATTGGATATCTTAAAGATGAAAACGTCGAATTGGTGGAAACCTCCTATATCGTGGAAATAGATTATCGATTAGTCCGAGCCGGAACTCCTTCGGACAATAGCCAAGCAACACCTAATTTTATTGACGATGATAGTATTGCGAGCTATTATTTTGTCTTAGGGACTGATAATGCATATTTCGCCCAGCAGCCGGAAGGCACCCCAGGCGGAACTTATGTTCCCGAGTATGTCCTTACAGGGCAAGGAGATACCCGTGCTTGTGCGCAGTCTCCTATCTGTATCGGCGGCACCACTGGAAAAATAGGAACACGCTTTGCGTTTTCTTTATTGCCATCCCTGTCTGCCGCTACGCAAAGTTATCTATTCGATCAAATGGGGAGTACTGTTACCTTGAGCGGAACAGTGTACAAATATATTGATACAGTTGTCCGAATAACGGGCTTTACAACCGGATATCGTACAGATATTCCGATTCGAATACTCAGATTCGGTTAAAAAAGGTAGGAAACAAAAATGGCAGCAACCAGCTTCAAAACTCTTCTTCAGTCTGATGTTCAGTCCGCCCGGACGTTTCTTCACGAAGCGGTGCCTGTGACGGGCACGATCCTTTCTGGAACTTATGGAGTATTTCCCGCAGATACTAACGTGAAGAACTATACCCATGGGATGTTTCAGTCACTATATGACTATCCTTATCTGAGTTCTTCCGCAAATCATATTCTTGACTTAACCATAGGTATGTCCCCACAATCCGCATTGAGCAGTTCAGTTAATATGGTTCAGCGCAATGCCAAGAATGATGTCTATAATGAGATGGCCCAAATTCTGGCGGGGTATAGTCCTACGGGCAGTATTAACCGCCTAGATGTTAGCGGTAATTTTGCTGGATCTACAGAGTCGTCGAAGATAGATGATATGTATCTTATAAGCTTTGCACGACTTTTGACTAAGGATGAGATTCAAAAGCAAGTAAATGGATTTCAGATGCAGGTCGGAACGGGTACCGCCTATGCAACACCTTACTCGACTACCCTAAAAATATACGATAAAGATGGAACTAACTGTAAGGTGAATTCTCCTTCTGGACAATATAACATATTATATGCATCGGCTTCCTCTATTTCCGATCGCCCGTGTGGTCTGTTGTTTTACCAAGCAGGTATCGCAGCTATTACGGCTTCGGTATTTACTTCCGATTTCCTGTCGGCCGGCAATTGTGTTATGGATTCCGCAGGCTTGATAGCGCCAGAGATGTTTGTCTCTGGAGCTATTAGTGGCTCGGCAGACGCACTCCGTCGCCGAGTGCAAAATATAAGCTTTAATAATACTACAGAATTAAATTCAACTATTTACTTCTGTCGCGCTAATGCCAACGAATTTAACTATAGCAGTAACCCTACTTACCTAACTGGGAGTAAAATCCGAGTGACTGATGGCTTGCCTCAAAATGAACAGATAAGCCAAACCGTGTCCTATGTGACTACGGTTGGTCTGTATTCATCTGCAAATGAATTGTTGGCGGTTGGTAAATTAAGCGAACCCCTTAAGAAGAACCCCGAGGACGAGTTCACCCTTAGAGTTCGATTAGATTACTAGGAGGAGGGCACAATGCCTTATCTCCACGAGTTCGGTCGAGACGACATATTTATAAACAGGATGATCACATCACCTCAGTATGAGTTTGTGATGTATAGTGGGTCATCTTTTATAAACAATGATCGATATATGGGCGTAAATATTCCGGACGGAATGATTAGTCTTTTCGAATATAATGTTGATCGCGACGGCACAACCCAACAACTCATCAGACCCTTCATCATCAAAGATGGAAGTTGGTTAGCACCCCCTAGTGTAACTCCCGAAGCATATCAAGAGTTGGAGCCCGGAACGATAATCTATGGGGAATACCCCCTTACATCTTCAATTAGTCGTCATCTATATCCAGCTATGGCTTATCCTTTCCCGGATGGAACCCCGGCTGAGAAAGATACCTATGTTGATGCTCGTAAGGGAGTGATGGCTCTTAAAAACACCATGAATTATTACCGTATGAAGAGCAATGCTTACGAGTTCGAAAGAGAATACCTTTCTGGGTCCGTAAATATGGTTCAAATTCCTTCTATATTTTATGATACAGGAATCGACCCCGGTACAGTTAATTTAAAGTTTTATTTTTCGGGCACTCTTGTCGATGAAGCAGTTGATAAATACCAAAACGGCGAGCTTATTTCTACTGCGGGGTTATTGAGTGGATCGACAGTTGGCGTAGTCCTATATAACGAAGGTTTTGTGTTGCTAACTAATACTGGGGCCATATCTACCAACGTAGACAATTATTCAGGCACCGGTGTCACTTCTGAATCAAGTTGGATTTATTACGGAGCCTATAGTACTGGAAGCATCACGGGAAGTACCGGCACATACGCTAGTTCTAGTCTTTATACTATGAGTTTCAAGGGGACCCAATCCATACCCACTATGACCATGTTTGCTACCGCTTATCCGGGAGATACCGATAACTCATTAAACCCCACGTGGATAGATTCCACTAGAGGTTACTGGAGAGGGTCATCCTCTGTGACACCAAATAATTATGTGGAGCCTTCTCTGTTGGATATCAAAAACACTATCCAGAGCCAGTATTGTGAATTCGAAGACGAGTTTGAAAAACAGGTATTCATTTCAGAAATTGGAATTTTCGACAAAGATAAGAACTTGATTGGTGTAGCTAAATTGGCTAACCCGGTACAGAAAAAGATAACCGACGATTACACATTTAAATTAAAACTAGACTTGTAGTATAATTTATTATGATTTTAGGACTTGACATTTCTACTACGATAGTAGGGGTAGCCCTTATTGACGATAAGGATGGAAGGCTTGTCTTATCTGCGGGCTGGGATATTTCCAAATGTTCCTCCATCTACGAGAAGGTCGAAACTATCGGCGCAGAACTTTACGGACTTCGCTCTGAATACGGCATTACACATCTTTTTATTGAAACCGCTTTAAAAAAGTTTCTTCCGGGAAAATCCAGAGCAGACACTATCATCAAGTTGGCCAAGTTCAACGGGATTATATCGTGGATATGTTTTGAGTGCTTTGAAATTGAACCCACCTATATTAATGTTAATACTGCACGATCACTCTACGGTTTGTCGTTCCCACGTGCAACCAAGGGACCTAAAAGAAAAAAGATGGTGGTTGAAGCTGTGATCGAAAAGGAAAAAACTGCATTTAAGTATGAGATGGCACGCGGCGGACGAAATTTCAAAAAGGGAACTGATGACCGAGCAGATGCTGTGGTTATTGCCCGAGCCGGGGAATTTTTGCTGAGAAACAAGGACAACAAGGGATTTCTAACAGAGAAGATCGTTTTAGTAGACTAAGAACTATTTATCATATGAAACTGACTCCCGATATTATTCGCACCCTCATTAAAGAAGAAATAGAATCCCTGCAAGAATTTCAGCCTGGGGAACAAACGTTCACTAATTCGATTACCGATACCAACTTCAAAATTCCAGTGGATACCCTTGCTCGCGGACTGGTAGCACAGTGTAAAAACACTGAAGCAGCCTTAACCGCGGTGATTCAAAGCGCAAGACGTATACTAAAGGACAGGTCGAGAGAAGACAAAACAGACACCGACGCCTCTAATTCACTTGCGTCTGGAGTTACTCCCCCAACCGCCAACCGCAAAGAGCCCTAGACAGATGCTAACCGTAAGCGCCAAGAAGAAGTCTCCGTTTGGTAAATAATTTTAGTAGATTAATACACTATTTACAATATGAAACTCACCTCTAAAATGCTTCAGTCCTTGATTCGAGAAGAAAAAGATCGTCTCCAAGAAATAGTCGTCAATCAAGATGTCCAGGACACTAAAGACCCAATTGACGGCGAAGAGAAGAAAGTTAACTTAACTGCGTTAGCGACAAGGCTTGCACGCAACGTTTATAATGATGCTTCGTTAATTGCCCAGGTGGCCGCCAAGGCTAAACAGATAGCCCTAGGGCAACCGCAGATAATGAACGCTACGGAAGAAGAGAGTAATATGACTGGCTTTCCTAATCGGAAAGACGTTGATGAAGCCTCCACAGAGAAACAGAGAGTCTGGGCTTGTGCAAACAAAGATGAGCAGCCAGAGTTAGCTCACATTTGCGCCGACACTGCTCTTTCAGGCAAAAAGAAAAAGAAGAAGAAGAAATAACTTCTTGACTTTTTGAGAGCCTGTGCGATAATATTCATACGGAGGAATATTATCATGAACCATCAAGTCTTTATGGATATGGATGGAGTACTTGTAGACTTTGAGTCTGGAGTGCTTATATATATGAATCAGGTTATGCAGGAAGCAAATAGAAACCCGCAGCACCAGTTTTATAAGTTGGCAAAATCTACTGCCAAAGAGATTGGCGGCTGGGATGTCGAGATTACTCGCTGGCACATTGCCAGACCAGACAGTTCCGAACAAAGTTTCCCACGAAACTATCGCACCCGAGATTTTATGTATCGTCTTGTAGAGGATGATGTGGAGTTGTGGGAAAACCTTGAATGGGAACGCAACGGCAAGAAATTGTGGGACTACGTAAAGAACATCCCAGGAGTTGAGATTTTGTCAGCCCCAATGGCAGAAGGTTCGCGGAAAGGTAAGATCTTGTGGGTTGAGCGGGAATTGGGACTAAACGAAGAATTGGTAAATCTTTCAGAGACCAAAGAGCCGTTTGGGACCCACAACGGAAAACAGGGACTTCTGGTTGATGACCGTGACAAGTATATCAACGAGTTTATCAAGGGCGGCGGGATTGCCATTAAACATAATCCAGATGACGTGGATAATACTATTAGACAGCTTAAAGAACTCGGCTACTAATTGCTCAACGATCCCAACTCAGCGAAGAAGAAAAGAATCCTTGATGAAATCCTTGGCAGACCTCAACGCCAAGGCAAGGAATATCTTTACCCTTCCCGATGTTGCGGGCACCACAAACGCAAACTCTCAGTAAACTTTGACAAGAATGTCGGCAAGTGCTGGGCATGTGACTGGAGAACCAAAAATTTACGACGCCTTGTCAGGCGTTGGGGTGATGTAAGTCATATCCATAGATGGAAGGACTTTGACGCCGATATTGAGTTAGGCGACCTAGACAACCTGTTTGCCAAGGAAGAGGAAACAAATCAACGAATCGACCTTCCAAATGAGTTTCAAACGCTTACTGGTCGTTCTCACCCTGCCTCGGCAAGAGTGCCCCTAAACTATTTACGCAAGCGTGCCGTTGTAGGGAAAGACATTCTATTTTGGAAGATTGGCTACTGCGCTTCCGGCGAATACAAAAACAGACTGATTCTCCCCTCATTTGACGAAGAAGGTTATTGTAACTTTTTTACGTCCCGCACATATGACCCGAACATCTGGCCTCCGTATATGAACGGACCAGGCAACAAAGACATTATCTTTAACGAACTCCTGATTGATTGGGAGCGAGAGGTGACTTTGGTTGAGGGCGTCTTTGACGCAATCGTTGCTGGCGAGAACAGCATACCACTCCTCGGCTCAACGCTCAGAGAAGACAGCAGGCTTTTCAGGAAGATCGTAAAAAACGACACGCCAGTCTTGTTGGGGTTGGACGCTGACGCACACAAAAAAGCGATGAAACTTGTGAAGGCTTTGCTGGCTTATGATGTAGAGGTGCGCTTAATGGACACATCTGGATATAAAGATATTGGAGAAATGCCCCGAGAGGTATTTAGTGAGCGCAAACAGAAAGCGCCGTTTATTGATTCTGATGCCTATTTATTCAAGATTGCTTTAATGGCGTGAGGAATCCCATAAATGAATTTCGAAGAAGTCCTTGACCAGCTTATTAGCGAGGCTATAGAAGAGCACCAAACTCCCGTCCGTCTTCTCAATGAGATTGATCAGGAGACTTATGACTATATTGTAGATGCCGCGGCAGATCTCAATCCCGGCACGATGAACTCTTATTTCGGTGGACAACAGAGAGTTGTTATTCCTCTGATTGCATCAGAGAATGAAGAGGTTAAAAAGTTCTATGATGAAGTTGTCATCCCCCTCGCCTCCAAAGGACTGCGAGTAGATCTTGCTGACGGTGTTGCTGTCAAAGAGGTAGAAACCCAACGAGGGAAACAAGAAAGAAAAATAAAACTTGGCAAGGTAATCGGAAAGCAGTTACCGGAAGAAACCCAAAAGTGGTGGAACAAAGTCCAGGCAAAATTCTTAGGAAACCCAGAAGTTCTTGACAACAAGTATTCCATTGTGATTTCTCAGAATCCTGTTGATGTGGCTCGGATGTCCGACCATAGAGATATCCAGTCTTGCCATTCGCCAGGTTCTGATTATTTTGAATGTGCTTTGGCAGATGCTCGCCGTGCCGGAGCCATCGCTTATTTAATTGACAGCGATGATGCACCTTATATTGAATCTCACCTAAACGACCCAGAGGTGTTCGCAGATAGAGATCGAGGTGAGGAGACCCGCGACGCTGACGGTCGCATCCGAGTTCCCGGCGTAACTCCGCTTGCCCGAGTTCGTCTCCGACGGTTTGATTATGTTGATCCAGATAATGGATTTATTGATGCTTTGTTGGTTCCTGAAAGTAGAATCTATGGTCGCTCTGTTCCTGGGTTTTTAAACAGTGTTATAGACTGGGCCCGAGAGGAGCAAGATAGTCACCCCTTCTTTGAAAAGAAGTTAGACCCTCGTCACATTTATCACCGTGGCGGATCATATTCTGATTCAGCATTTTCGGCTATGTTCAATAATTTATTGGGACTGGAGAATATTGAACTCAATGATGATTTAGAAATGTATCCTCATTCGATGCCTATGATCAACGATACAACTGATGAACAGTATGTCAATTTTACATCTACTAATGGTATAGCCGCTCAGATTGACTATGCCGAAGAAACAATGAGTGAAATCAAATACGACTACTTAAATCATGAGGATATACAATTTGATTATGATTTAGAGTGGGATGATTTTGGTGAACACCCAGCAATAGAATCTTGGAAGATAACATTAGAAATTGATCTCCCGCTCCAAGCAATCATTAATTCGGAATTTGTAAAAAACAATGAAAGCGTAAATATTGATCCTGACGATTCATTGGATGTTATTCAAGATGAAATAAATCATAATAGCGTGTGGTCTCATATAGAAACAGCAGTAGAAGAAGCCTATGAAAATTCGGATCACTACAATGAATATTTAGAACAACCAGAGATAGATGCCCAAGCAGAGCGGATCCGTTTTGGGACTGATGGTAAGCTGATTTACCGTATTAGGTTAATTTGGGAAGGCGGCGGAGATTTAATTCCTAACTTTAGAGAAAATGTTGCGATGGAAATTAGTAACCTTCACAACAACTATGATGAGCTAAAGATAGAGATTATTGAGAAACTTATAGAAGAAGAAGTTTTTGCTCCGACCAAATATCAAAAATTTCGTCAATCTATAGAATTTGATGAAGAGGAATACCTTGAGCGTCTTGACGGGGAGTTGATCGGACACTTCCGTCTTGATATGGATGGTGATAGTATTACCGCATACAGCCACGAAAAGTTGGACAACTATCCTCTGCCTGGGATCCGCAAAATCGGCAAGTTCCCTGAGTGGGTGAAGTCTGATGAGTCTCCGCCTTTAGCTCATGTTATGGGATTTGACGATAACAACTTCAAGGGAATGGCAACACGAATTGC
>Ga0098059_1000627_pt1 | contig 20054 bp, 37 predicted proteins | sample 20_taG_FD_92580 | JGI IMG/M metagenome (GOLD analysis project Ga0098059, IMG submission 92580) | Marine viral communities from the Subarctic Pacific Ocean - 20_ETSP_OMZ_AT15318 metaG | ecosystem: Environmental > Aquatic > Marine > Oceanic | place: Subarctic Pacific Ocean | collected 2015-01-19
GTCCAAGGTTCAACTCTAAGTGGTGGTACACTCGACACGATCATGGGTGGTACACTCGACAATGTAACAATCTTCGGTGGGTTCACTGGATTCGCTGTCACGGGTGGAATTCAGGATGGACAAACAGAAACCACTGCTGGTAGTCCGCGACCGTTAACATTCGGACCTAAAGTAAATGGCGTAACTCAAACTGGTCTTCCAGTTATGATGTACGGTGCATCTGCTGATGGAACCGCGATTGCTGTTGGAGTCTCTGGTGATGCAATGAAGGTTGCGATCGACAAGGATCTAACAGTAACAATATCAGGAGAATCGACTGTGGCCGGCACAGTTGAAGTTCAACCTGATCCCGGAAACCCAATCCATATTGACATTCCCGGTAGTATCTTTACTTCCCTGAATGACAATACTCTACCTGCGGGAGCAACACTTCATGCGTTCGGATTGACTGGTGGATACGATAATACATTCGGACTTACCAGTGGCGGAACACTTGGTTCTGGAGTCATGGTGACTGGTTATAGTGGAGCAGGAACACCAGTTCTTGTTGACGATTATCACGGAACTCGGGCCCTCGAAGGTATCTCTGCTGGTGTTCTAGAGAAAACAGTGAAGTCACTCTGGCAACGGAACAGTGTCAATGGTGAACCGCTCACAACCCCGCTCAACTCCAGTCTCTGGGATAAGGTAGATGAGGTAAACACCACCATCGAAGACATCTCGATTCCCGATATCAGGAATCTAGTAACGAATAATTCCCTGACCGTTGCGACTTCACCACTACACGATAGTAACGAGACCACCGTACATGGTGAAGATATTGTTTCTGGTAATGAACGGTATAGAGTAGAAGTTGCAGACATTAGACTTCCAAACGCTTCGATTCCTGCATTCGGAAACACAGCAGGAAAACTACCTGCGAATATTGCCACGGAAGTCGAAACCGGGTTCCAATTAACATCTCATAAACTCACAAAGGGTGTAAATGTTAAGAACACTTCTGCGACTGGCATCATTCACGTTGCATTCACGCAAGCAGATGCAGCAGCAGGAAGTGGATATAGACTACACGGATTGGAAGAAGTCTATATTGAAACAGATAACCTCAGCAATCTCTTTGTCGCTTCATGTCCGGGAGCAAGTGGTTGCTACATCGGAGGTTGATTCGTGGCACTTAACAGATCCGGTAGAAGAAGAACCAGCAATCCATACACATCAAGTGTGTTGGATAAAACAATATCAAATGTTTTCAATGAGTCATTATCGACTTCCATTGCACATGATATGACGAACATCCCACCAACAGGTGGGATCTATGTTGCTTTACAAAACAATAGAACAAATGTAACCAGTAATATCTACGCCCCGTTTAGTGCAGATAAAGAGTCTCCGGTTCGTGGCGTAATTCAATTTGATCTAGAACATCCATCAAGTGGAATTTCTGAAAATGAAACTGTTGGTCAAGCAGTTCTTTTCCTGAAGGTAAATGATGTATCACCAGCATGGCCGGGATATAATCTTGACTTATGTTTAATGCAACCACAGGGAGTATCAATTGGTACTGACGCAACATGGTTAACATGCACAGGCGCAACTAAATGGGATTCCTCTGGTATAGTACCACAAATTGGTGTTGGTTATAGTCTGACGCAAACTGATGATACACCATTTGATGTTGAGGGTTATTATCCACTGTATCTTACAAAATATGGCGCGATCAAGAAGAGTCCAACCCCAACAGAGGCAAGAACAGAAGAAGAGAGACTAAAGGGTTGGATCGGATATCACGAACACACGTTCGATGGTACAGTGTACTATATGCCAAATGGACTGATGATGTCTGGCAAACAATATCATGGATCATACAAAAGAAAAACCACACCGACAACACAAACGTATGGTTATAATGAATATGCAACCGAAAACGAAGCACGATTAAGGGCGTTAGAAATTGGTTGCGTTGGTTTTCACACGATAGAACGAAATGGAAATGTCATATACAGACCGTGTGTAGAATCTACGTCAACTCCCGCTCCTAGTACACAGACAACTTCTTCTGTATCATCAAACGTAGTTATCGAAGTAGAATCATCAATCCCAGAGATAACAGAAATGTCGGGGATTGGTGGTGAGGTTTTACTTTCCGGGGACTTGACAATACCACCACAAAGCAGTCCCGCAACTATTAAAACAACATCATCTTCATTAAGCAAAGGCAAAGGTGATGTTAAAGATGCAGATTCGTCAGATGAAGAATACAATGTAGTTGATTTTAGATACCTTGAATTTTCAACTGGTGGTGGTACAGTTGCAAAAGATAGTAAAAACAACGAAATTAAAATTTCTAAATTGGTTCCCAAGACTATTAGAAAAGAAGCACTCATTATTACAGACATAACGCCTCTGGTCGAAGCAGCAATTGCAAATAACGAGAGGTATTTGCCCATACTAATTAAGGGAACACATGGTTCTAGAAAAACAGAATTAGAATCAAAACCAAATGCACAAGTAGGACCACAAGATCAATATGTGAGTTTCTATTCGTTCAATTCTCCCAGAGACAATACCGTATTCAAAGGTAAGTTCAACACATCAACTACCACTGTAACCGGCACCATGACAGTAGATCTTTTTACGAGTGATGAAAACTCAAGTGTAACAAGTGCCTACATCATGCGACCCACCGAAGGTACATCAACAAAACAATTCAATGATTTCTTTGTTTCCGCCGTGTCTGGTGATAGTGTTGGCATCGAAACTGGTGTCGTCGATATTAATAATAATACCAGCGTAGATCTCAAGAACAAAACACTGACTGTAGAGGGATATAATAAAGATTATGTCCAGTTCCAAAACAACCCAATTGCGGGTGCTACACCGGGAACCTATACGAACATACAAATTAAGTTAAACAGGACCGAAGCAGTTAACGAAATGGAATTAATTGCATCTTCGACCGGTAAAGTGGTTCTTCCATTCAAAGCATACGAACCCTTTACAATCGATTATCACGGGACGGGAACAGGTTCTAATAATCTGACGACATTCACCCCTACCAAAATAGAAAAGCGGGATGGAAACACCGTAGTGACCATCAAGGAGACTGTGACGGAAGAACTACACGTTAATCAAACGGATGGTATGTTGTTCCATAACCTCGCTGATGCGCCTAGACTAAAGATCTACTACAGAACCAGACGGTAATTGAAAACCCCTCTTTCGAGGGGTTTCCGGACGACGGTCTTAAGGTAGCGAAATTCCTTTTACGCAATAAATGTCGTAATTGACATTTCTGCCCGTTCGCCACCTTTATTTAGGGCGATTAGAAACTCAAAACCATATTTTTTTTAGTGGACCTGACTGGACTCGAACCAGCAACCTTTTCGATGCAAACGAAATACTCTCCCAATTGAGTTACAGGCCCAAAGTCAGAGTGACAGGATTCGAACCTGCGACCTTTGCGTCCCAAACGCAACGCACTACCAAACTGTGCTACACTCTGATGAACTCCCCGAGTAGGACTCGAACCTACGACACAGTGATTAACAGTCACTCGTTCTACCAACTGAACTATCGGGGAAACAATACGGTCGGTGGGACTCGAACCCACATGAGGTTAACCCTCGTCGGATTTTAAGTCCGATGCGTCTGCCGATTCCGCCACGACCGCCTTTGAACACCCTCGACAGGATTCGAACCTGTAGTCTACGGATTAGAAGTCCGTTGCATTATCCGTTATGCTACGAGGGCAAGAGATCAGTCTGCGAGATGCAGTCCTGCTCCTGCTGGTCCGCTCGCAGGCGCTCCGGAGGGAGTCACTAGGGGAGCAGAAGCAGCGGATGGTGGGACGAAGAGTCCGCTACCGAAGACGCTGTTATACTCGTTCAGCAGTTCGTTATGTGCATCGATAGTGAACACAATATGCCTATGAGACAGTTCGAAGACTGCTTTCTCTACGGCATATGGAACCCACGGAGCAAGGGCAATTTTACCCTGTCCGGTTGGAATCAATACGGCGACCTTACTCAGTTTCGCCATATTGCCTTCCATCTCCTCATATGAACAGATCAGTTCTTCACCACTTACCAGTCGTACAATTTTCACACTCATTTTTTATCCTTGCCTTTAGGGGTTTTCTTCTTCTTCTTTTTACCGAAGATCTTTTCGTAATTCTCTCGATACTTTTCCGCATCTACTTTGCGATACTTATCGCCTTTGCCTGCACTGTGTCTCCTACCATCCATGCTTCAACCATCTCCAGAACTTGGCAATAAAGTTAACTTGCGGAATGTCTTCTGGGTTTCGTTCTGCTCGGTCAATTGCTTTCTGTAGTTCTTTACCAGTCAAAAGTATATCGGTAAAATCGTTTCCATTGTAACTGATGGTCGTATGAAAGTACGACGAGGGTTCTCTATTGTCTCTGTTCTTGTTTTCTACTACACTCATTTTCAAATCTCCTAAAGCCACCTGTCGGACTCGAACCGACGACTTCCAGATTACAAATCAGGCGCTCTACCAACTGAGCCAAGGTGGCGTGTGACTCAATAGTTGTCTTCGTCCCGATCATCAATACCCATTGCTTCATCCCATCGTGCTGCGTCTGCTTCGTCTTGTGCATACCACTCAGCATAGATGATATCATATTCAGCATTCTCTGTCTGCATTCCAGACTCGACCCATTCGTCGATCAACTTCTGCCCCTCTTTTGATACCCACGCATCGAACTCGTAAGTAAACCGAGCATCAGTATTCTCTGGAATCACTTCACCAGTAATATAGCAGTTATATTCGATATCGTCACTTGTCATTGTTGTGCCTCTTATATGCGTTTTCCCAGAGTTTTACATTACTACCCATGAGATCTCGTTTCGTCTTCCATATCATACCAAACATTCCAAGGAATGCAAGAGTCATTCCCAAAGGAACTGAAATCATCTCAGTGATCATCAGGATAGCAAAGAATCCATTCATGATGGTCATAAGAATGAGCATGGTTGTTGCGTATTGCTGTTCCAACATTATCTCGCCCTCGCATATTCACGATTCAATCGTCGAATGTTTTCTTTGCCCCTTGCAAAGATCACTTCACCGGCAGTCTTATGATTATATATCATGCGTCCCACAACACGCTCCGTGTGGTTGTCGGCACAGTTCACACAATACTCGGTGTCGGGCACTGCTTCGATTCGTGCCTCAGGAATTACGTTTCCACAATCAGAACAATTCACGGACCAACTCTCCTCACAGAATTATCACTTCGAGACAGCATCCACATAACGCCGTTTTCATCTTCCCAAACCCAATAGACGGGTTGTGTGGGATCGTCGATACGAATCAACCACAACTCAGTGGTTGCATTTTGAATGTCTTGACTATCTTCGAGTTCCTTCTTGGTGTCATCCCAACGAAAGTACAGAGTCATAGAAACCAAAAGCGAAATCATTGCAACTACGACCAGAAGTTCTAGTGTACTAAATGCTCTCATTGCAACCATCCTTCTCGCTTGACGATTCGCGTAGTCAGAATCTCACTACCACGCTTGTGCATGTTACGCTGCTTGGCGATACCCTTACCAAGACGCATCTTGGGAATACCGCCGTGTTGCCGGATTGCTCCACCTTCTCGTTCTGCCTCAAGATCAAATCGATCAATCACTCTTTTTGCCATCTAGAAATGCCTCACGCTTGTCCAATAGTTCTAACCATACGTTTTTTTCTCGATCACACTCTGCGATCTTCCTCTCTATTATACCACCAAGTTCATCAGAGTCAAGATCATAGCAGGACATACCTGCGAAATTCTTCAAAAATATTGCGTGTGTACCATCCCAGAATTCTCTTTCGGTCCATTCTTTGTGTGCCATAAACACCTCCTAAAACTGCCCCGCATAGATTCGAACTATGACTAACAGTACCAAAAACTGCGGTGCTACCGTTACACCACGGGGCAAGAAAGAAAGATGACCGGGGCCCTTTTATCGACACCCGGCCATCTCTCCAAGTCTATGGGACTCAGGGTTATTGTATACCTGAAGGAAGCAGAACGAACGTACAATGTCTGTAGTAATCTGCTTCAACCACTCCATGCATCCCGCTAAGGATCATCTCATACAAGCATTTCTGCATCATACGGACAGGTCGCTAAACCATTTGGAGTTTGCACTATCCCCATTCGTAGAGGATTATTATGCGAGTCCCTGTAGGAGAGGATCAGTCTCCTACAAATTTATTCAATTGTCTTTGGGTTCATCCCTGCCAGGCAGAAACGGAATCCCAAACCCACTGGAACGCATCGCGGAACCAGAGGACACCATCCCAAGCGAATGGGACGAGGGCAAGAGTAACGAGAAGTGATCTCGAAACGTGGACACGATTGAGTGCCCTGGTCAGGAAGTCCTGACCGCACCCCGTAACGGGGCATTCAGTTTGCTGCTCTTTGCAGCATTCAATAGTAGTCTTCGCCATGTCTTATCTCCTTATGACTTGATTATTATAAACTACGTTGTTTGGTTTGTCAAGAATGTTTTCTTGATTTTCTATATAGTCGAGATGAGCGATGCAGGATTCGAACCTGCGACTTCTTCCGTGTAAAGGAAGCACTCTAGCCACTGAGTTAATCGCCCGAACGGGTGGAGAGGGATTCGAACCCCCGGAACCGCTCACACGGTTCAGCGGTTTTCAAGACCACCGCAATCAACCACTCTGCCATCCACCCAATGATCACCGATCGTCGGATGAGAATGGCGTTCCATGCGAGAGAATCAGCATGGTGGGAACCCAGAGTCCGATGAACGTACCCAGAGTGGCGTTAGTCTGGTACACCCAGACGGAAAGGCCGATCGAAAGAAGGCCAACAATAAAAAGGATTTGTGAAAGAGTCTTCATTAGATTCTCCTAAAAGTTACGAAATACGTCCGACAGGATTCGAACCTGTAACAACATGGACCTAAACCATGCACCTCTGCCAATTGGGTCACGGACGCAAAAAGAAATGGAAAGGTCTTACACGAACGAATCCGATGCCTCTCCGAGTTTCTTTATCAGGCCATCGCCATCTCTTCGAGTTCCACGCTATCGAACGTGGGATCGACGAGGACGACTCGCTTCATACCATACCGGGTCTTGCCGGTGCTGGTTTCCGACGTAACGATACGCCAGTTACCGTACTGCTCAACCTGCGACTTGATGTCGCTGATGGTGGCGCGGAAGTTACCGCAGTTGAAACGTGAGGACGCTTCGGCGGCGGTAAGGGTGTTACCGTTTGCGAGGAAGTCCATGATACGACGCTTGTTGCTGATGTTGCTCATTATGAGAAACTCCTTGGTGTTCCGATGTTTACTTGAAAGAGGTGAAATCAAACCATCGGGAATCCGATTCACCTTATTGTTAATACCCCCAGCAGGACTCGAACCTGCGACTCACGGATTAAAAGTCCGTTACTCTACCAACTGAGTTATGGAGGCGATGGTCCGGGTAGCGACTCCCGGTTACGCTAGGGTTTCATCTCGGTTCAACGAGCGTTCCCCTGAACTCTACTGAACCTTGATCGTCTATCCGATCTGTCTCTAATATAATAGTCATAATTAGGTCCTTCAGTAGTGTTTTTCCATCGTCTCATTCCTTGGTAGTTGTCGTTCGTTTCTGTCATGCGTATATTATACCATGTATCCTGTGCTTGTCAACCCTTTGGGAAAGTTTTTTAGCACATGCCTAAAGTTTTTTTCTCGAACCATTTAGGCATTGGGGTCTTAGACCATCGAGCAAACCGTGCCTTTTCTTCGATGTAGAAAGTCTGGTATGCATCAACGGCATCTGAACGCTTGCAGTAGTCCGGCATCGCTTGGGCAAAGGGTGACCGTACAGGATTAGGAATATTCTTGGGGTAGTTCAACTGAAGGTATTCGATGACATCCTGAGATCCATGCCTTTTGTCGTAACGGCGTGTGTATTCCTCACACATTTCGAGAGCATGGATGGACAACCAGCGGTAGTTCTGTAGACTCTGCATCACCCACTGTGTACACGGGTGTCCACGCATCGTAGACTTGTACAGGACGCTCTCACGCTCGTCTGAGAGGATCCAGCGGGTGTATCTCCGTCCGTTCTTGGTACGATCCTCGAAGCGATCTCCGTCGAGGCAGCGATGCGCCGTCGAGAGCATCTGTGCCGATTCGATAGGCATCTTGACGATGTGCTGATCACACAGTTCGACTGCCGCAATATGAGGATTGTCGTTGACTGCAAAGATATTCATTTTGGAAGTGGTGCCTCATAAAAGATCTTAATGCCCAATGCCCTGGCAAGAGCAAGTTCAGCGTTTGCGCCTTTACTCTTTTCCCAACCAGACATCATGTAGATTGCCGTACACTCATCACAAATGGAATCCATGTCCCGCTTCAGGGCGGCACGCATAAACTCATGATCCTCGTAGCAGTTATCTGGATCAAAGTCGTAAGAGGGCGAAGTAGGTTTGCCCTGCTCACGGTCCAGTTCTGCTGGATTGATCACTTGCCAACCCTGCTCACGAAGCACACGGGCGCATCGATCGAAGGCAGGGTAGTTGTAGTTCTCGAACCCACGCATGGGCCCAGCGACATAGATTGTTGGTTCACGTTCCATAACAAATCTCCTTGGTTAGTTCAATCACCGGCAGGCAGGGCAAGTGGTTTTGCATTGACGGCGTGTTTTGTCGCCTCCCACCTCGGTATCCCTCTGTATGACACCTGCTTTTCGCGGTCCTAGAATTTCCGCTATCCGATGCCCCCGGTGCGACCAGGGGAAGAAATACGCCGTCGTGGATTCGAACCACGTTTGCCCGATTATAAGTCGGCCTGAGAAAACCATTCCTCCCACGGCGCAAATAGTCACTTCTTCTTTTTGTTCTTCTTGATTGGTGCAGTCTGCATGGCAGCGATCTTTGCACGCTGCTTCGTGGCGGTAAAGTCCCACTTGTCCAGATGGGCGATCTGCTCATCCGGCGTCATTGATGCCCAGTGATCGTTTCGTTCGATCGCTTCGGCCCGCTTAACATCCTTCTTCTTCATGCATTCTCCATAGCAATGCGACACTTCTTGGTCGTAACGTGACCATTCTCTGTCTTGTCAATATAGTTGGACTTCTGACGATCCTCGTCATGTCCTAGACGGTAATTGATCTCCGATAGATCTACTCGTCCATTCGTGAGACGTTGGATCTTGTCCATCGCCTCAACATCATTGAAGTGCCACTGAACAATAGACTTTGCGACTGCAATAGCATTGTCTTCGTCTGTTCCTAGTGGGATGTCAATAAACAATCTAAACTGATTCATGATATACCTTTTCTTTTCGGCGACACAGAAGTATACACCAAGAAATAAAAACTGTCAAGTAAAATCTTTGTATTTTTACGGGAAGAGACGCATCTGGGATTCGTCGATACGGGCAGTTTCCATATGCTCCAATGCCAACTGAAGAATATCAATGATATCGATGATCTCGTCTTCAGTATACCCATCAACCTTTTCGTCGATGTTGAAGTTCTCTAGAGATGCACCGAAACAAGTCTCTCCGGGGCAACTGTTGGGATGTTGCATTTCATGGACAAAGACGGTCGGGATTGAATCTTCAAGTCCAGTGATCCACGGTACTCTAAACTGTTGCTCAGTCATCGTCGTTACGCTCCTCTTCAAGGCGTTGTTGTTCTTGCTTCCATTCTTGGAAACGCTTATAGTATTCACGCTGTACTTCTTGATCAACGTCTGCTTCTAGATCATGCAATGGTTCTGGCCTCTTAGGCATCTGTGTCTCCTTGAGTTCGTCGGCCCCCATTACTTCTCCACCGGGCCGATTGGTGGATTCGCTTATGTCTTTGAACAAACTGTTAAACAATGCGTTGAGGATCCCCTGAGTGTGTTCTGACGCTTTCATTTCCTCTTCCATTGCTGACATGATCTGATTATACTTGTGAGATGACTCTATGTCAAGAACTTCTGCAACTAATTCTGGGATATAGATATCGTCGGTATCCTCAAGATGCCGGGCAACGTGCTTGAGGATGGCAGAGACACTATGATCGGTGACTAGAGTTTGATATTCACGATCTTCGACTCTCTCGATGAGACCATAACCCTCTTCTTCGCCCAAATAATCAATTGCATACGATCTATACGCCATATTCCTCAACCCTCCGTTAGAAGCACTGGTGTGCTGAATGTACTCACGCTTTCGACGCGAAAAGATCGCCATCCGGCGGCGTCGATATCCCAAACCTTTACCGTATCCTGATTGACTGGTGCTGAAACCGTCTCATTTAAAGGGATTTCCGGCATATCTCCGATTTGGGCGTTTAGCGTACATCGCATCGTTCGATTTTCGCCGTTTACCTTCGTAAATTCGACTGTGCATACGCCTTTGTGTAACTGTTCGACCATGTGTTCACGATTCATTTTTTCTGTCCATTCTGTCCATGACATAAGAGCAATAACTGTAAAAAATCCAAAATCCGACTGATATCGCCATGAGCAAGGCGACTGAGAAACCAAATATTGTTGGGAGCAGGACCGTGGTTAGCGTAATTCCTGATCCAAAGGGTATAGAAATGGCGAGGACTATCGAAATAAGGATTGTTAGCACGACAAACGTCATCATCTCGTCGGCAATTTCCTTAAGAGTGTTTAATTTCACTCGCCATCTCCAGTATGCGATTTTCTTGTTGGTTTCAATGTTATTTATACGGGTTTTCGAGGTAAAAATGATATTTTCTCCTTATGCAACCATGACTGTAACAAAATTCACGCAGAAACACATTAGTCATGGGGTAAAAAGAACTATGTATCGATAATTCAGTGATCGGTTTCACCCGACCCACTGAATATCGACATCCCTCTTGGATTTTCTTCGGTTTTTCTTGGGATCACGTTCGTTAGAACGCTTCGACCAAGTAGCAGCACGTTGGGCAGGACGACCGGAGTCGTCACGATTCCAGTTTTTCCCGCGTCGTACATTGCGTTGCATGTCAGGCCTCGTCTTCTTCGTCAAAAAGGTGAGAAATTCGATTCGTCGGAGAATAGTATGTAGCATCGTCCTCTTCTTCATCATCAAAACTAGAATACACTGCATCCCAAATCTCTTCTTCCTTCTCATCCGTCATCGCGGAAGGATCGAGGAGTTCTGCCAAGTTGTCCACACCCGGATTGAGGCAGTTCAACCATTCAACGATCGATTCCTGTACGTCCGGGGGCATTTCCGTGTCCTGAAACTCTTCGCCGGCAGACTCAATCAGACCGACAACTGCTCGGGCGGATGCCGCCTTGAGACGTTCGATCTCTTCCTCTGCCTCCTCCAGCAACTCGTGCAATTCCGCGTTCTCGTTTCGGAGTTTGGCGTTTTCGTGAGCGAGTTTCTGGATCATTCTAGCGTGTACTTTGTTCATACGAGCATTCCTTCTCTACATTCTTCTGCGAGACGCGCCCAATCGTCGGCGAGTCGTTCATCATCGATGTCAAAATCTTCAAGATCAAAAAATTCATCGTACATCATGCATCTCCTTCAAGATGATTGTTCATGGCGATGTCCCATCCGTCTGGTGACATCCCACTGATAAGGAATTCCCGGTCCTCTGACCGGAGATCAGGCATTGCAACCTGAATGAGTTCTCCACCCTGCCAGCGATCATACTGTTCTTGGGTGGTGAACACCGTGTAGTTCTTGCCGGTGATCCGGCATGGACGGGTGATTCGTAGGACTTGGTTTCGTTCTTGCGTCTTCATGCGTATATTATACCACAGATTCAGAGGATGTCAACCGACACGAAAGGATATTCGAAATCTTTTTTAGGCGTGACTTGACCTTATCCCAATACGGGCGAGTCGCTGCCTTTTTAAATCCGTTCGGACCTCCGTTGTGGATTCTTGCTCGATCGGCATCAGTGACGGATCTGCCGATCCGCCGTTCGGTAGCGTATCGCTTCCAGTATGCCCGAACGATCTTCTCGGCATATGCCTTGTTCGTGCAATCGGAATACTTGCCGCCGATGCTCTTGTCGAATTCAACGGCATCCAACCAGTAGACTCGGTGGATCTGGTAGGGACCGATCGCCTTCCCGTTATCCCCTACCGCGTTCGGATCCCCGCCAGATTCCACCATCATAATCGCATGGAGGAGGTTTGAGTCGTCGTAAGTGCTTGTGTGACAAGGACTTAGGTGGATAGTAGTCGAGAGAATAATTTCAGCGATCATCGGTTGATGCTCCTGCGAGGAAGAGAAGTGTAAGACATACAAATGCGATCCATGCGAAAATTGCGAGTATAGCAATCATGAGTTCACCTTTCGGGTGCTGTTCAAAGTTACCCAACACGTTCCCATGCCGGCCTCTTGTTCGATTCGTCCAATCTTATCATCCACCATCCGCCATCCGCCACGAACCAATTCCATCCAGTGTTCCTGTGCGGTCGAGTGGCCCACGAAGCAATCGACATCAGCAGACCAGTCGGGTTCGATCGGACATCCTGCCTCTTCGAGAGTGTGGTGAGACTGGATCTTGTACTCACGGACATCCACTCTCCCGTCGATGCCCACCGCGAACCGAATAAATTTGGTCATGCCCTCGTTGTACATCCAGTAGTATGTGGTTTCGTCAGGCATCAGCAGTTTCCAAAATCGAATTCGTCGAGATCACCCTCTTCGAGTTCTTCACACTCGTTGTAGAGGTTGGAGAGAACCGTCTGGTGATCCCAATAGCAGTTCATGTAGTTCTCGCGTGCCTTTTCGATTGCTTGTTCTTTGGTCATATCACCCATTGAGAGTAAGTCCTTGTTTCCAGAATTCATCGGCAAGTTCGTACTGCCGTGCTTCACATTCCTGTTCGCCATCATCATACCACTCGTTCGTCTCGTACTGCTGGAGATGGACCAGTTCGTGCATGATGGTTGCGACGTAATCACGGAGATCCTGTTCGTAGTTCAGATCGATAACGTAATCGGTCTTATCGTGGTCCCATTCTTGGATCTGTCCGTGGCACTTGATATCACGGTATCTCTGAATGTTCACAACAATATGACGTTTCCCGCTATCTACGGTTTCAACGCTTTCAAGATTTTGCTCACGAATAAACCACCAGAATGCCTGTTCGGTAATGCGAGAATAGATTTCTCCCGCGTGCAAACCAACATCGACTGAGAATCGTGATCGTTTACCCTTACGCACGGACAAGATCCCTCACATGAAGCATGACGTAATCCCATGCCAGTTGATTGTGATCCTTACCACACGAGGTAGTGGGATACACGAAGTTCGTAACGGCATGGTAGATGATATCCGCGATGTCGTTCGAGTGACGGTCACAGAATTCCTCCCCATATATCTTCCGCACGTTACCCACGAATCGGGTAGCACGGACTGAGAAAGTTTCGTGATCGTATTCGTCTTGGATGTTCGTCATGTTCTTCCTTTCGAGTCCAAGGTAAACCGCCATTGCCTTCGGTCTGCTCATTCACCAACCCTCGTTGGAGTCGTGTCGGGACACATCGTCCCACATCGGTTCTGGTCCACGGTACGAACCACCAGTGATGCGTGAATCGTTGTCCTCGTCTTCCACGGGTTCCCAGTTCCGATCGTAGATCTTCGCCAGTGCGTCTTCGCAGTAGATGATCTGATCGGACCACGGAATGGTGGTACAGTTGGGTGCATAGTACCCGTCCTCGTAGAGCAGCATTGCCGTCTGCTTCGAGATCACGACTTCGGGACCACCGTTGGTATCGGTGAGGAAGAAGACAAGTTCTCCCTCCTTCTCGGGTTCAACGTGACCGGCATCTCCGATGTTCAGATAAATGCCGGAGTCAGGGAAAGTACCCAGTTCGAACGATAGAATGATTGAATCCATGTGTGTATTGTATCCTATGAAAGAGGTCTTGTCAAGCGTTCAGAGCATATTCTGAAATATAGTCGTACTTTTTTCCGAGCAATTCGGCATGATTCGGTGTCCACATCTGATTCTTGTACCGAGTAGTCATCCCCGGTCCGATTGTGCCTGCCGTTACGGGGTGGTAGTTGTTGCCACGGACCATACGCCAGATCTTCCGTCCGTGATCCGGCGGATCTCCTGTGAGAGTACATCCGTCCCATGCAGACCACGGTTGGTAGTGTCCCTCATTAGTACGGGCAGTGTAGTGGACAGTGACCACTTCGATCACGGACTTGTAGTGGACGAACCGGACGAGAATCTGTGGGACTCTCCATTCCTCTGTGATCTTCCACTTGACGAGGAAGTGTGCTTTGTACCCGTCGATGGGTGTATCTGGTTCTGCGGGATCGAAGAACAGATTGAATGGGTATTTGTTGTTGAGGTCGCTGTACCAGTTTTTACCGTGCATTTATGCCGATCCTGAGAGAGTAAAAATTTTGCCGAAAAAAATTTTGAAATGGGACTCCGGGGGTACGAAGTCGAAAATCCTGACCGGAGAAAAATAGGATCCGGTTGCTACGCGATGGAACCCATAGGGGTCCCAAGTCGCGTGGCACTGTTCAGACGACTTCAGCGGGGGCAGGGTTGCCCTGCTGATCACACTTGTATTCGGTTCCCTCATCGTCCATCATGGTATACCCATACTTTGGCGGATCTTCCGTCTGCATAGCACGGTCGAAGTCGGTAGTCGCACGTTCAGACGGGCGGATGTTCGAGGCAGCACGTTCGGCAGCATCGACGACAGCAGTACCAAGCGAGTCGGCAACCTCCTGAGCAATCAATGCTCGAACGTCATCCATCTCATCCACACGGTACAGACCACGAGACACACGACGATCCATGTCCTTCACGATCCATGCCGGGGGCCATCCCAGTCCCAAGCGAATCATCGTGGGACGCATGTTGTCCCTAGAGAACTCGCATCCCACAATGCCATCGGCAATCAGTTCACGAAGGAAAGAAATCTGCGAAGGTGTAAGAACCACGATCTTGTTGGTGTTGTTGTTCATGTGTATTCTCCTATGAACAGAATCAGAAGGGGCAGTCTTCGGTGTTCTCAGTGACTGCGGTCGGAGCGTACTTGCTCCACGTTTCGGTATCGGCACGGTAGGTATCACCGCTGACGTACCACGTTCGGTTCTGGTTGTCCCACCTGGCACCGAGTCGCTTGACTTCATCCTTCTGTTCGAAGGTGGCACCGAGGTTCACGCGGATGCAAGTTGCAAACGCATCGGAATCTTCACGGACATCTGCATCGATCTTCTCGTACAGGTCCATGAATGCTTCCTTCGTTTCGGCATCGAAACGTGCGAGAGCGTAGGACATCGACTTCTTCTTGTCCCCGAACATTGCATACGACTTGGCAATGGTTTCGAGTCGTCGAGTCGAGATCACTTCCCCGATAGCACCCTCGTTGAATGCTTTTCGGGTGATGTCTGCCCACTTGACGAGATGCGTAGCGAATGCGGCATCGTCGATGGAAAGCGACTTGAACACCTTGTTCAGAATTCGCTTTTCGACTGCCACGGTCGGGTAGTCCTGTTCCATCGTGATGGCGAAACGATCGAGGAACGCTTCGTTCTGGACGTTCGTATGAGCGAATCGTCCATCGTCAGAACCCTTGCCCTTCGTGTTCGCAGTAGCGAAGACGGTGAAACCGGCAGCAGGAGTAACCCACTGGCGGATCTTCTTCAGATAGAAGGACTTTCCTTCGAGGACCGGTTGCAGACACATCATCAATGCACCACCGAGGTCCACTTCGTCGAGACAGAGAACCGCACCCGACTTGGCAGCAACGGTAACGGGTCCATCCACCCACACGGTCTCACCATCGATCAGACGGAAACCACCCATGAGGTCGTCTTCGTTCGTCTGCTTCGTGATGTTCACGCGAACCCATGCACGATTGTTCTTGGCACAAACCTGCTCGATCATCGTGGTCTTACCGTTTCCGGAAAGTCCAGTGACATAGGTCGTGCAGAACATACCGCTACGCACGATGGTTTCGATGTCGGAGTAGTTACCCCACTCGACATACGTCTTCTGGCGGGCAGGAACGCACGCTTCCGATCCGTCCATCGCAGCAACCGAAGGTCCGGCAACCATGTTCACGGTAGCAGGAACGGGAGCAGGAGCAGGAGCGGCAGGAGCAACCCGCTTCGCAGGAGCAGCAGGGCGGGGTGCTGGTGCTGCGGGCAGATTGTCCCCAGTGATCTCCGGCAGATCGAAGAGTCCTCGTCCTGCCTTGCGGTTCGCATCCTTCACGATCCACGCGGGAGCGTAGTTGCTACCAAGCGACTTGGCAACATCGACGAGATCCGCACGGGAGACGGGAGAAGTAAGACCAGCAGCGGCACAAGCGGAGACGAATTCAGACTGTTTCGGAGTCAAGTGTTTGGTTCCTGTTCGGAGGTTCATTTTCGCGGGATCGTTTCCCGCATGTCCTAATTATACCACAACGGCGGCGGAATACAACCCATTTGGACGATATTCGAGCAAATTGGTGGACTTTTTTCGCCCTCGATCGTAAGTCCTTGTTATTACTGGACTTAGGTGGATAGTAGTTCCGATAACCTTGTGGACTATCGGACCATGCCTAAACCCTTGCCGTTACAGGACTTAGAAAGTTATCCACAATTTGTCCCCATTTTGAAGAAAATAGTGTAAATGGGTTGCCTTTGCCCCCATATATGGTATAATTGGGGTATGATTCAAGCAATTTCTAACCGTTCTGACGACCTCCTCGCCCGCCTTGCTGCTGAGGAATCAATCCATGTCCAGCACGATCCGAACGCGAGTACGGCATCGTTCGATCTTCGTTCGCGTACCCTCACGATGCCCGTATGGGACGACATGACCCGCGACATCCGTCATATGCTGACGTTCCATGAGATCGCTCATGCCCTTTACACTCCGTTCGGTGAATGGCGGGACGCTTGCGACGAACACGGTTCTTCGCTTCGCGTTTACTGCAACATCGTCGAAGATGCCCGCATTGAACGCATGATCAAGTCGAAGTTCCCGGGCGCTCGACGCGACTTCCTCGACGGATATCGCAAATTGCACGAACGCGACCTCTTCGAGATTGCCGAACGCGATATCTCTTCGCTGTCCATCGGTGACCGCATCAATCTGCACTACAAGATCGGATTCGTCGAAACGATTCCGTTCGCTGCTGACGAACAGATCTGGATCGACCGCATCGACGCTGCGAAGACGTTTGCCGATGTCATCGAAATCGCTATCGATCTTCGTGACGCTATGAAGGACGAGACTCCCGATACCGGCGACGAAAACGAACAGGGCGATACCGGAAACGGTGGAGTCGAGACCCCGGACGCTGCGGATTCGGACGAAGACGGACCTTCCGCGAACGGCAGCGTTCCTTCTGACGAAGAAGGAACCGAAGAGGGTGAAGACGGTAAGGGTGGATCCGGTGAGGGTGAAGACACCGACGAAGACGGTGACGAAACCGGATCCGGTTCTGGTGACGACGAATCCACCGATTCGGACGAAGGTTCCGAGTCTGGTGCTGGTATGGACGACGACACCGACGATGGTGAGTCTGCCGACTCGGACATCGTTTCCACCAGCGGTGCCGGTGAAGGTGATTCCAACATCACTACGCAGGATGCATTCGACCGCAATCTTGCGAACGAATCGGGTGACCAGTCCACCGAACGCTACGTCTACCGGGATATGCCCGAAGCGAACGTCGAAAACATCGTGATCGACTTCAAGGACTGCCACAAGCGACTCGATACCATGTTCAATGGTTGGAACGCTGCCAATGCAGAAGAAGTCGATACCTTCCTCAGCAAGGCAGGATCGTTCATCAACGGATCCACGAAGACCGTGAACCAGATGGCACAGCAGTTCGAGATGAAGAAGCGTGCCGAAGTCGATCGACAGACGAAGATCTCTTCGACTGGTGAACTGGACATGGAATCGCTCGTGAACTACAAGTTCACCGAAGACATCTTCCTTCGTGCTGAAGACACCCCGAACGGTAAGAACCACGGACTGGTCATCCTCGTCGATTGGTCCGGTTCCATGTGTGAATGCATGGGTGAAACCATCGAACAGATGGTGCAACTCGTTCTCTTCTGCAAGAAGGTTCAGATTCCTTTCGAAGTCTACGGGTTCACCAACAACGACTTCGAGAATTCGACTTACTCGTACGGTCGCGGGGACGACGAGCGATCCACGAAGTGGAACGATGAGGATTGTGTCTTCAACAACAACTTCCAGATGCTGAACCTCATGTCCTCCCGCATGAACACGCTCCAGTACAAGGCAGGACTGAAGCACATGATGATGCTCGCTGCCGTCCACGGATCGCACGGATACAATCTCAACTGTCCGATGGACTACGCTTTCGGACTTTCCGGTACTCCTCTCGACGAAGCACTGGCTACCCTGAACGCGATCATTCCTGCCTTCCGTGCAGCAAACGATCTCAACATCGTCAACCTCACGGTGATCACCGATGGTTGCTCCAACGGAAACCACTGGGGACGGCAGAAGGACCACGAGTGGGGTACTCCGATCCTTCGCAACAAGCGAAACGGTGCTACCTACGCTGGTAACAGTTGCTACGACAGCATGACCGGCAACCTGCTCAACTACCTTCGGGACGAGACTGGTGTGAACATCGTCGGTATCTTCCTCGAACCCTCATCCCCGAAGCGTGCAGTCTACTCGCTGGTGAACCGTTACGACGATCTCTCCAAGATGGGTTACGATGCATGTCTTGACCAGTTCAAGAAGGAAGGATTCGTCTCCACCACCGAAGACGGTTACGACGAATACTTCATCATCGCTGCGAAGAAGAAGGTTTCGCAGGTGGACATCGCTGATCTGGACGACGACGCGAGTCTCACCAAGATCAAGAACACGTTCGTCAAGTCGTCCGCCGGCAGCAAGTCCTCACGACTCATGCTCAACCGCATGATCGACCACCTCGCCTGAGAATCACCCTACATATAAGGAGAAACCCCGTGAAGCGAAGGATCAATATGAAACAGTATCCACTAGTAGAAGTAGTTTGGTTGGATGCAGAAGAAAAGGGTGAGATCGGTTGGAACGACACCAAGGAACTCATCCGTTACGCTAAGAAGGCCTGCCCTACCATGAGAACGGTAGGGTATCTCGTACATGAAGGGGATGAACACATTGCCCTACTGAGTACGATTGGACCGGACGAGTGTAGTACCCTAGAGAAGATCCCCAAGTCTTTCCTGAAGGGTATGACGTACCTAGTGAGAACAGAGGAGAAACAGAATGCCGACTTATGATTACCAATGCAATGCCTGCGAACACATCTTCGACAGGTTCAGTTCTATATCAGCACGGGATGAACCGTGTGCTGAACCGTGTCCTGAATGCGGCAAGAGTGACGTTAGAAGGGGGTTCATCGAAGCACCATCAGGGGCAGTAGACACTACCCTCACCGCAGACAGCGTGGCACCGGGATTCAACGAGGTCATGGATCGGATGCGAAAGAATGTCCCGAAACGCGATCAGTGGGTTCTCGATTCCGCACAATCGAACACTGGAGGACGCTATGGTACAAAACACCGGCGGTGACTCCCTTCTACACCGCAAAACCTATTAAAATAGTGCTTTTTTTAATACCCATTTTCCAACACTTTCCCCCACAGAAACCCACTACATTATGTCTCTCAATGAACACATTACCCTTTCCGAGTGTATCCATACCCTAAACGATGCACATGAATCATATGCTACCCCTTTAGCAAAGGTTTGTGATGATCTTCTTGATATGGATTCTTCTGGTAATTTACCTTGGTCTCCTTGGGTGCATATGAATACACCTACCGTTGGAATGTCTCAGGGTAACTCGGCAAGGAATGGTCGTGGGGCAAATAGAAAATTTAATATTGGTGTGTATAGGATTACACATGTTGATGATATTTCTGAAAATGGTATTGCGAATCGCGTGGCATATTATGGTGAAGGGCGACTTGCGATGCGTCTTGGGGCAATCCGTACCACATTTAGAAAGTCACATGCTGGTTCATATACGGGATCGGCATGGCATCCGTGTGGTGGGCATATGTACAATGAAGAACCATTACCCAATCTTGAAAA
>Ga0098059_1000629_pt1 | contig 19989 bp, 10 predicted proteins | sample 20_taG_FD_92580 | JGI IMG/M metagenome (GOLD analysis project Ga0098059, IMG submission 92580) | Marine viral communities from the Subarctic Pacific Ocean - 20_ETSP_OMZ_AT15318 metaG | ecosystem: Environmental > Aquatic > Marine > Oceanic | place: Subarctic Pacific Ocean | collected 2015-01-19
ATGTTTGTCTTGTTGCTGCTGCTAACGTAACTTATGTTGGTAGAGTTACAGCTGATGACGCATCTGACGTTATAACAATTCTTCCTTATGAATTTGCTCACGCTAGTAACACGGTACCTGCTATGGGTGATGTAGCGGTTACAGTTCTTAAGATAGGTTCTGAATGGGCAAAAGGATCTGACACTCCTTATAGCTCAGCTAACGAGCCTGCTCACCAATCTTTCACTAACAAACCAGTTATTATTAGAGACATGTATCACGTTTCTGGTTCTGACGCATCTGCAATAGGATGGGTTGAGGTTTCTGGTGAAGACGGTGCTTCTGGATACTTATGGTATTTAAAAGCTGAAGGTGAGACTAGAATGAGATTTGCTGATAACTGCGAAATGCAAGTTTTAGAAGGTGTTAGAGGTTTAGCTGCTTCCACACTTGATACAGGTGTTAATTTCCTTGTATCTCCTCAAGCTACTACTGGTACCACTTTTGGTACTCAAGGTTTATTTGATGCTATAAACGATAGAGGTAATTCAACTTCTGGTATTACTGGAGTTAACGCTGCTACTGATTTAGCTGAGTTTGATGCTATTTTAGCTGAGTTTGATTCTCAAGGTGCTATTGAAGAAAATATGATGTTTGTAAACAGAACTACTTCGTTAGCAATGGATGACATGTTAGCTTCTATGAATTCTTACGGAGCTGGTGGTACTTCTTACGGAGTATTTGACAACTCTGAAGACATGGCGCTTAATTTAGGTTTCTCTGGTTTCAGACGTGGATCTTACGATTTCTACAAATCTGACTGGAAATATCTAAACGATGCTGGTACTAGAGGCGCTATCAACGCTAGAGCTACTGCTGATGCGATTAGAGGAGTTATAGTTCCTGCTGGTGTATCTTCGGTTTACGATCAACAATTAGGAAAGAATCTTAAACGTCCTTTCTTGCATGTTAGATATAGAGCTTCAAAAACTGATGACCGAAAAATGAAAACTTGGGTTACTGGTTCTGTTGGCGCTGCTACGTCTGAATTAGATGCAATGCGAGTTAATTACTTATCTGAAAGATGTTTAGTTACACAAGGTGCTAACAATTTCATGTTAATGAACTAAGCACGATTATTTTAAAGAGACTGGGATTAATTTCCCAGTCCCTTTATTTTTATTAATTTTATTATATATTATATTATGACAAAAAAACAAAAAACAAAAACGGTAGAGATACCGAAGGTTGTAGAACAACCAAAAGTTGAAACATCAATTACTGAAACTCCAATTATTAAAACAACAAAACCAAAAAAAGAAAAATGGGAAATAAAAGATAGAATTTATAACTTAACTGGTATGCACAGACCTTTGTCTAAAATGATTCAATCAGCAAATATATACTGGTTTGACAAAGAAAAAGGATACGAAAGAGAATTAAAATACTGTGAAAATCAGAGAACATCTTTTGTAGACGAAATGCAAGGAGATCAAAGACTATCTCACATTATTTTTAGAAATGGCATATTAGTTGTTCCAAAAGAAAAAACGGTTTTACAAAAGTTACTTTCAATATATCATCCTATGAATAATATTGTTTATACAGAACTAAAACCAGAGGTAAAAGCTGCTAACGAAGTAGATATATTAGAAATGGAAATAGCTGCATTAAACGCAGCTCAAAATCTAGATATAGATATGGCAGAAGCAGTAATGAGGGTTGAGATTGGTTCTAAAGTATCGGAGATGAGTTCTAAAGAACTTAAAAGAGATTTACTATTATATGCTAAGAAAAATCCTGTATTATTCTTAGAATTGGTAAATGATGAGAACGTTGTTTTAAGAAACTTTGGTATAAAGGCAACAGAAATGAAGATAATTAAATTGTCTTCTGATCAAAGAACTTTTTCATGGGGATCTAACGATAGAAAACTAATGAATGTTCCGTTTGATGAACATCCATATTCAGCGTTAGCCGCCTGGTTTAAAACTGATGAAGGAATGGAGATTTACTCCAATATTGAAAAAAGATTAAGCTAATCTAACTGTAGAGCGGTCGCCCTACGGGGCGATCGTAACTACTAAAATATAATTGAATGAAAAATAAAAAATCAAAAGGATTAGGCGACTCAATAGAAAAAATTACAAAAGCAACTGGAATAAAAAAAGTTGTAGATACAGTTGCAAAAGCTGTTAATAAAGATTGCGGTTGTAATAAAAGAAAAGATAATTTAAATAGATTATTTCCTTATAAATAAAAAAAATTATGGTAAATATAGACACGGTATATCAAAAAGTCTTAGCTTTTGCAAATAAAGAACAAAGAGGTTATATAACACCTCAAGAATTTAATTTATATGCTAACCAAGCTCAATTAGAAATATTAAATCAATATTTTTATGATTTAGATCAGTTTGGTAGATTAAATGGTAATAATACTGAATACTCAGATATGCTTAATTTAATACAAGAAAAATTAAGTGAACTTGAGGTTAGATTAGTTGGCGAAACTGTTGCTGGTAACATATACAATCATAGAGATATACGAGATATTTACAGATTAGGATCGGTTATTAATTCAGAAAACGGAGTAGAGATTGAAGAAGTTAATAATTCCGAATGGTATGAAATGCGATCTTCTAAATTAACACAACCTAGAGTTAATCGCCCAGTGTATGTAAATAGAATTGATGGTTTAAATATTTATCCTGAAATACCAAGGATAGATATATCGTATATTAAAAGGCCTAGAAACGTAAGTTGGGGATATGTTGTTATAAATGACACAGCTCTTTATGATCCGTCAATATCAGTTGCTTTTGAGTTACATGAAATGGAAGAAATCGAGTTAGTATATAAAATATTAAAATTTGCTGGTTTGTCTATGAAAAGAGAAGATCTCATGAGAGGCAGTCAAGGATTAGAAATACTGCAAGTTCAACAAGAAAAAAAATAAATAAATGCCAAATTACCTATCAAACGATTCCTATTATCAAACTGAAAGATCTGGTAGCTATCAGTTTACTTCTTTAGACGATATAATAAATCATTTCATGGTTGCATATGTTGGAGAAGACAAAATTATATCTAGAGCAAGAAGAGTAGATGTAGCTTTTCATGCTCAAAGAGCTATGCAGGAGTTGTCTTTTGACACATTTAGATCTGTAAAAGCTCAAGAAATTACTGTTCCTAGTACACTTACTATGCCAGTTCCGCCAGACTATGTTAACTATACGAAGATTGCATGGAGTGACTCTTCTGGTATTGAGCATGTTTTGTATCCAACTAGTAAAACTTCAAACCCTCAATACGATGGAAATTTAATTGATTTTCATGATGGTCACTTTGTTACCGATGCTAGCAATTGGACTTTAGGAACTGGATTTTCTTGGACTAATCAAAATAAAACTGGTGGCGCAATAATTGGTGGAACCGCTGACGATTCAGGAATACTTACTAGTGTAAGTGTTGGCACAAAAATAAAGTATGAAGTAGAAGGAATTAAGCACGGGAGAACATACAAAGTACAATGGAATACACACGCTATAGAAGATGTCAATCAAGCAGAGGGTGGATTTAAAGTTGTTTTATATGGAGAGCAAGGTTATAAAGCTACTTTAGGTAGAGACACGACACAAGATTATCATACTTATAATGTAGGAGAAGGATTAAGAACTGCTAGTATATATTTACATCCTCAAAATGCTCAATGGGAAACAACAACAGATACAGATTCAAACACTTTAATGTTTGAAGTTGTTGACAAAGCTTGGGTCGGTATATTAGATAGCGTTGTACTTGTAGAGTTAGAGCCATCATATAAAGGAAATCAAATTTCTAATCTTAACGAAGGAGCGAGTATATCTGCAACGTGGAGTAATTATAAAGCAACAACCTCATCAGAGAATAATGATGATTATGAAGATGATGTTTTTTGGCCATATTTAGGGCAAAGATATGGATTAGACCCTCAGCATTCCCAAACTAATGGTTCTTTTTACATAGATGCGGGTACAGGTTTAATTCATTTTAGTTCTAATATATCTGGAAAAACTGTAATTATAAAATATATAAGTGATAGTTTAGGTACGTTAGAAGAATTACAAGTACATAAGTTTGCTGAGGAAGCAATGTATAAATGGATAATGCACGCTATATTATCAACTAAAGCTAATATACCAGAATACCAAGTTAATAGATTGAAAAAAGAAAGATTTGCTGCTATAAGAACAGCGAAATTAAGATTATCAAATATTAAATTAGAAGAAATTACTCAAATTTTAAGAGGTAAATCGAAACAAATAAAACACTAGTACATGCCAGAGATTAAGCATAATTTTACCAGTGGTAAAATGAATAAAGATCTTGATGAAAGACTTGTTCCAAACGGACAATACAGGGACGCTTTGAATATACAGGTATCAACATCTGAAGATTCTGATGTTGGTACTATACAAAACATTCTTGGCAACAATGCTGGTTGTGCGTATAAGGAAGATAGTCATAATCCAATTCCAAACGGATCTAAAACCGTTGGTTCTATTTCTGATGAAAAAAATGACACTTTATATTGGTTAGTTTCAGGACCTGAATATACTACGTTACAGCAAGTTATGCAAGCGTTAAACAGTGGTGAAGAGACAAGCTTGCCAATTGTTAATAAAGATTTAATAATGCGGTACAACTCATATGATGGTTGTGAGCCTATTTTTGTCGATAAATGGGGACTTGTAATATCTAATACAGATAATGCCACGGTTCCAGGTGATGGTAATATTACTAACAGTGTAGATGATAACATATTAGTAATAGAGCACCAAAACTCATTTAACGATATACATATCGGGATGAATGTAACGGCTTTTGACGCAAGTTCAGGCATAACGTCAAATACAACTATTGTAACTGGTATTAATTCAGTAGGTACTATAGCGTCTAGTATTACATTAGGATACGATAGTGGTATGTCAAACGCTTCTGGCCCAGTACCACATGTTATATTAGACTGCGAATCAGATACAGGTGGTGGATTCAGTCCAACTGGAACTGTATACGTTCGATCAAATAACCCCGCAGCTATATCAGCTGGAGTTGGAGATACAATGAAGATTTATGACGGAAGTACACTAATTACTGTTCCAAATACTACAATAGTTTCTAAAGAAGAAGCTAAAATTTGGGATTCAACAAATACTGTATACAATGATTATTATGTAATTGTATTAAATCAATCTTTTGATGTTAACTGGTTTGATCCCGCTACACAGTCATTATTTTCTCCAACTGACATACAAGATCAAGGTGGTTGCCCAACCGCAGGTACAACAGGTTGTGGTGTACAAATCCAATATTATAGTACAGGCTTAGGGGGAGCTATTTTTATTCCAACCGGTCCTATTTCACAAGCTTTTTTTGGTTCTTTCACGTGGACATATGTTAATCCAACCGCTACTATTAATGGAAATATATATTTACCATCAACCTCCCCTTGGATAGACAATCTTGTTAGCGGAATGGTTGTTGAAGCGAGTTTTTGGTTTCCAAATGGAGGGTGTATAGATATTATAGATATTCCAAACAATATGTTTACTGTTGATGATTGCGCTGGTACTCAAATAATTCCAGCTAATTATAATCCTGGTTCAGAGTGGATTTCTATTCAAACCGGTAGTTTAGGAGATTTAAACACTATAGTATTAGATACAAATATTACAATGTCGACTATGGATTTTCCATATCTATATTTTAGAGGAGAAAGAGTTTTAAATTTCAATCATAATCGCCTTATAACTGGTATAAATATTATTGATGACATGCTGTTTTGGACTGATAACTTTACAGAGCCAAAAAAAATAAATATTCCACGTAGTAGATTAGGTACAGATATTGATGGTAATATTCACACTAAATTAGTTAACGAAAGTTTAAATATTAATCCTAGTAATATAGTTGTTCCTATAAAAGAAGAACATATTACTGTTGTTAGAAAAGCACCAAAAAACCCACTTATTTTAGATTTTATTACCGGTAGAGAAGTAGATAAACAATATACTGGTATTACTACAACAGCCGTAGATCCATCTGTTTCATCGGGAGTCAATTTATCTTCTATAATAAAAACTTCGTTTGCCAATCCGATGTATGATTTTAGTAGTGTGTCTGTTGGTGACACTGTTCGATTTATTATTGATACAAATATTAATTCTGCCAACGACTTTACATTACAATGGAAACCTGGCGATACTATAGTGTTAAAAGAGTTTTCAAATGGAGCTCCGCCACCTATACCTATTAGCGATTATAGAATAAAAGGTAAAATTACTAATTGGGGTCGAAATACTTTTTACTCTATACTTGCGGATCAAGATTTAACTGTAGCAGCAAATGACGTTCCTGCTTCATACGCGGGTACAGCACATGTTGAAATGGAAGTTACATCTATTAAAGGTTATCCTCCACAACCATCAGGACCTCCAGATTCTGAAATATTACGCTACGCTGTTGATCTTTTTCAAGAAGAGGACAGATTATTTGAGTTTAAGTTTCCAAGATTTTCTTATAGATATAAGTATGAAGATGGTGAATATTCAACATTTGCTCCTTTTTCAGAGGTAGCTTTTGTTCATGGTGGTTATGATTTGCAACCTAAAAAAGGTTATAATCTAGGAATGACAAATTTATTAAAATCTGTAAGGATAAAGAATTTTATTACAGATGATATGCCTAAAGATGTTGTTGAAATAGATATATTATATAAAGATGATGCCTCTCCTACTATATATATTGTAGATACTATATCACCAAAAGACGAAGCTATTATTGAAGATACTCCAGGCGCTTTCTTTAATAGTTGGAATCTCAATGAATATACTATAGACAGGGAAATTATAAATGCTGTGTTACCTTCTAATCAGTTATTGAGACCATGGGATAATGTACCTAAAAAAGCGTTAGCTCAAGAAGTTAGTGGAAATAGACTTATTTATGGTAATTACGAGCAAAATTATAATTTAGATTGGGGTGGTAGTAAATTTAAACCTACTTTTATATCTGAAATAACTTCTTTCCAACACGACGCTGTGACCTCTAGAAAATCTATAAAGTCTTTAAGAGAATATCAGCTTGGTGTTGTTTTTACTGATAAGTATGGTAGAGAAACTCCAGTGTTATCTAATAATACCGGTTTATTTAAGTTGAATAAAAACGATTCTTTTAACAATAATAGATTGCGTGTTGGTTTTGATAATCCTCCACCACCAGAATTTAAGTATTTTAAATTTTTTATAAAAGAAACTTCTGGAGAATACTATAATTTAGCAATGGATCGTTGGTATGACGCAGAAGATGGTAATTTATGGCTAGCTTTCCCTTCATCAGAAAGAAATAAAGTTGACATTGATACGTTTTTAATACTTAAGAAAGCCTCGGTAGATGTACCAACTACTGGTAAGGGTAGATACAATATACTAGCAATAGAAAACGAAGCGCCCGATTATATAAAAACAAAGAGACTTGAAATTGGAAATAGAGAGCATTCCACAATTCCTAATGATGATGGAGAAATTGAAAATAGATTATTTGGTACTATTGATAATGAACTAGATGCAGCGCCAGAACCAAATAAAATAACTTTTGCTATAAAATATGCTGGGTTTGGAAACAGTTCGCTTGCTAAACTAGACGAAAATACTAACGGTATCTTACATATAAGATTTGAATATAATGACGGTAATTATAACGATAGATCAAACGTATATAGAATATCAGAACTAACATCCGATAGAAACACAGATCCTTCAACTGGTATTAACGCTCCAACAGAATATTTTTTAACACTTGAAGAGCCACTTGGAGAAGAAGTGTCTTTTATATTTGACGACCCTACTGGTCCATCAAGAATAAGAGACGGAGTTAGAATTCGATTTTATAGATATCTTGTTGAAAATTCTGCAAAATTTGATGGAAGATTCTTTGTTAAGATATATAATGACGACAACGTCAAACAGTCAATTAGTGATTTAAGTGTAGCAAATGACTATAGAGTTGATTATTCAAAAATGGTATATCTTTTGAGTGGTGATAGTAGAACAAAACAAACACATTCAAGAGCTAGTTATTCGGGCCAAAGCACCCAATTTAACAATGTAGAAGATTCATTTTCCTCGCAATACGGAGCGTCAGTGGACGATTGTAATATTATGCATGCTAGAGCTGCTTTTTTTGGTGAAATACAAGCTAGTTATATTGGAGGAGCGAGTACTCCTTATGGTGTTACCAATTCACAGGTAATTAGACGTATGCCAAAGTCACAATTAGATATACATTACAAAAAGACTGGCGTATGGTTTATCAATGAATCTTTTAATAGATATACGCAGTCTGGCCAAGGTTTATATTATGGTAAGTGTGACCCTATGCAGTATTTCAATCAAAACGCGGGTCATATGTCAGGTATTAATTATACGACTTCTACTAGCGCTACATCTAGAATAGATTTAGCATTTGGGGGTATTGAAGTTTCGGGTGGTCTTGATGTTTTTGATACTGAAAATCAAGGAAATAATACATGGGATGTACCAGTAGGTGTATTATACTCTGAAGATATGAATATAAGTAATTCCAATGCAAATACCCATTATGCCGCTGGTAAGTTTGAAAAATTTTTATATGATAATGGCGCCGCGCAAGGATGTGACGTTGGTTTAGACGCTTATGCCATAATGCACTTACCATTTCAACCAAACTTTTTCAACATTGGAGAAGTAGATGGTAATTCTAATTATGACGATAATGACACCGTGGAGTTTGTTGATCGTATAGATTCTGGATTTTCATTTATGTGGGAAGACGATCCAACACAAACTATATATGAAATAATGGGGCAAGAAAAAATTATGCTAACTTTTTGGGGTAAATATGAATCTAATCTTCCTTATGGAGCGTACAAGGGTGAGGGGGGAGGTTCTAATGAAGTTGCTTTAGCGGCGTGTCCTGCAAATTACCAAAAGAACTTTCGGTTTTGGTGCAAACCAGCTATGAACGGTTGGAATCCAACTGAAAATTGGGGTGGATATATAAGTGAAGGATTAAAATTAGGTGGCGTAGTAGCCGCTACAGAAGCGTCAACTTCAACTGGAGCGGGGGTAAATCTTATTACGACAACTACTGCAAACCCTAATATCAAACCTGGAATGGTAGTAGCTGGTGATGATATACAAGCTGGAACTGTTGTAGTATCCATAGATGCATTAAATATAAGTGATATTACTATTTCAAAACCAACAAGTGGTACTGTATCTAGTGGATCACCTTTAGAGTTTGGCTATACTATAAGAATAATAAGTTCAGATACTTCGGATATTAAAGACCCATGGGTAAAAGTAGATTTTAACATAGCAATGTGTGAAAAGCATTTGTTAAAATTTCCTTTAAAGGAAGGTATGGTTATATCTGAATACAATGACGCACCTGTAATACCCGATACCAATCCACAAGGAAAGTCAAATTTATTGATAAAAAGCCCTCCTGAATATGTAGGTGATGGCTATGTAATACATTTAACGGGTTATATAAATAAGTTAGTTGCTACTGATTTTGGTACAGATAGTGGTGGAGTAGTTGCCTTTGCGGTTGGTGAAAAAATAGTATTCCGCCAAGCTTGTATGAATAGTGTTAGTAACTTCACAGAAAAAAATACTGATCTATTTCTTGATTACCATGCTGATGGTGGTATTGGAGCTGTAGGATATGAAATGAACATGGTAACACCTGATGAAGTATATGAAAACGAAGGTGTAATACCAGAAGATCCTTTTATATGGGAAACAGAACCTAAGGAGTCTGAAGATTTAGATATTTATTATGAAATCAGTGGAACTAATCCAATAAGATTAGATATTGACACCGTGCAAACAGTGCTACCTATTGGATCAAAAATAAAGGCGCCATATAGTAACTTTCCATCAACGATAATAAATAATATAAGTCCAAGTGGTGATATAATAACTATATCATCTACCTTTAATATTGGTGGGGGAATGATAATAGAGGGAGAACCGCTGATAATTACAAGGCCAGATGGCACTATATTAAATGTTAAGGTAACAGAAATTATACCTACTGTTGTGGGTGGTGCCGTTAGTAATACGTTGAGACTAAGTCGTGACTTACTTAATAGTCTATATACTTTAAATTGGTACAATTGTTATTCATTTGGAAATGGTGTAGAATCTAATAGAATTAGAGATAGCTTTAATCTTCCATTTATCGCGCAAGGGGTTATAGCTTCAACCACAGCTTCAGAACAGTACAAACAAGAGCGTAGAAAATCAGGATTAATATATTCTGGAATATATAACTCAACAAGCGGTATAAATAATTTAAATCAATTTATACAAGCAGAAAAAATTACAAAAGACATTAACCCTATATATGGTAGTATTCAAAAACTACACGCTAGAGATACTAACCTAATAACTTTATGTGAAGATAAGTGCTTGAAAATATTAGCAAATAAAGATGCTGTATTTAACGCTGATGGTAATCCTAATTTAGTTGCAACGGAAAATGTTTTAGGTCAAACAACTCCTTTTGTTGGTGAGTATGGTATATCTAAAAATCCTGAATCTTTTGCCTCTGAATCTTATAGAGCTTATTTTACAGATAAGCAGAGAGGTGCTGTAATGAGATTATCTATGGACGGTTTAACACCAATATCTGAACATGGTATGAAAGATTGGTTTAGAGATAATTTAAAACTAGTATCAAACGAAGATGTTATTATTGGTAGTTATGATGATAGGCAAGGAGAATATAATATTACTTCAGAGCGTTTTGAACTAGAACGTCATACAGTTTCTTTTCAAGAAAAAGTAAAAGGATGGGTAAGTTTTAAATCTTTCGTTCCTGAAAACGGTATTAGTTGTACTAATGATTACTTTACCTTCTTACATGGAAATTTATACAAACACCATCACGAGGGTTCTATAGTAAACCCACACCCAAGAAATACTTTTTACGGAACTCATTACGAATCTAGCTTTAATGTTATTTTAAACGACGCACCTAGTAGTGTTAAATCTTTTAATACTTTGAATTACGAAGGTAGTCAATCTAAAATAGATTCTTGGGATACTACATCAACTTTTGATGGAGACGTAGTAAACAACGCTCAACCATATAATTTAAATGACGTAGCTGGTTGGTACGTAAAAGGAATAAAAACAGACCAAGAGGTAGGTAGTTTGAATGAGTTTATTAAAAAAGAAGGAAAATGGTTTAATTATATAAAAGGTGTTGGCATTCAAAGTGTAAACGGAGTTCCAGTTATAAATAGCGATGGTTCTTCTACTTTTGACGTTAATAGTTTTGCTATCCAAGGACTTGGTAGACTGGATATTAATCCAATACAGCAAGGTGTACAAGGTTGTATGGACTCTACTATGTTTAATTACGATTCAACGGTAACCATACCTTTAGCTGGTAGTTGTATTCCATTTATTTTTGGATGTTTAGATGTAACGGCTGATAATTATAATGATTATGATTTAGATGGAGTTGCTAATGCACTTACTTTAGATGTTAATATAGATATTAATACAGATGATGGTAGCTGTATTTTCAGTGGCTGTACAGATTCTACCGCAGTTAACTATAATTCTAATGCTAACTTTGATAACGGCAGTTGTATCGCAACTGTTTTAGGCTGTACAGATCCTACTGCATTTAATTATAATTCAAACGCTAATACCGATGATGGTTCTTGTGCCGTAGTAGTTAGTGGTTGTATAGATCCTACGGCGAATAACTATAATTCTACGGCTAATACAGATGATGGAAGTTGTACTTATACTATTTCTGGTTGTACAGATTCTATTGCAACTAATTATAATTCAATGGCAACAAATGATGATGGTAGTTGTGTGTATAGTCCATATGGCTGTACAGATTCTACTGCATCTAACTACAACTCTAGCGCAACAATAGACGACGGCTCTTGTATTCCTTGTATATATGGTTGTACAAATCCCCTCTCATCAAACTATGACTCAACAGCTACTTGTGATGATGGTTCATGTTTAACTGTAACTTATGGTTGTACAGATCCTACAGCAACTAACTATAATGCTGGTGCAAATGTTGATGATGGTTCTTGTGTTTGGTTTGGTTGTATGGATTCTACCGCAGATAATTACGATTCAACAGCAACTATAGATCCAGGTGGAACTTGTTTTTACACTGTAATGGGATGTATTGATCCTAATGCGTGTAATACAGATGTTTCAGCAACTGTAGATGATGGTAGTTGTGAATATGTTACATGTGCTGGGTGTATGGATCCTGCGGCACAAAACAACGCTACTGTTGGATCTTATAATTACCAAACAACTGGTGGAGACGCTTGTTTAAATCCAAATGGAAATACTGGTAACTGTACCATAGCGTGTGGAGATGGAACTGACTCAACTTCTTATGGAACTGGATGTTGTACTTATGATGTGCTTGGATGTATGGATACTACGTCATGTAATTACGATTCTAACGCTACGGTCGATTACGGTTGTGACTACACTTCTTGCGCTGGATGTATGGATTCTAGTTTTAATAACTACAATTCCAACGCGACTATAGCTTGTGATTATAACGCGCCAGGAAACCAGTGTTGTAACAACTTTGTCTATGGTTGTACAGATCCAACAGCTTGTAATTATGATATATTAGCTACTGATGATAATGGTTCATGTCAGTATACTGTTAGCAATTATAATATTACTGCAGAATGGATAGATAATAACACTACATCATCTACAAATTTATCTTCTATTGATGTTACGTTTGACGTTGCCTCTTTAACTCCTTTTGGTGGAAGTGGTTATGTTAGAGTGCAGTTATTACATCCTACCAATATGACAACAGCAGTACAGCATATAGATGTTGCAGTTGGGGCACTTGTGCTTAATGGTAATCAAGTGACATTTAATAATGTACAAGTATTTCTTGCTCCTTATAACAATCCTGCAGAATATGTAATTAGATTCATACCTTTCCCAATGGGTAATTTTAATGCGTGTTCTTTTGTTGTATCACCGCCATTCTTTTTCACTATACTACCTTGTGTTCCTGATGGCTGTATAGATTCTACAGCATGTAATTACAATTCTAATGCCACCTGTAGTGATGGAAGTTGTTACTATGGAACCGCAGCGCTTTGGTATGCTGATGCTAATGGATGTTATATTGGCCCAAGTTGTGATCCTGGAACCTTAGGCATAGCATACCCATCTGATACTCTTTGTTGTCTTCACAACCCAGGTCTTTGTGATTAAACAAATAATATATAAAAACAATTAAAAAATAGAAAAATATGCCAATGGTAACCGTAGCTCTTACATTTCCTTTTATTAATGAAGATAGAGGAGGTTTAAACACGTCTCTTCAAGTTGGAGATATTATATATTATTGCCCAGATACGCCACATGTTAATTTTAATATTGCGAACATTACTGATATTATTGAATTTGGAGTTGTAACAGCAATTTTTGATTTTGGCACTATAAACGTACGATATGATGATAGTATAGTAGTCCCTCCGTCAGACACAGATTTTATAATGTTTGGTAAAAATAAAACAATAAATACATCGAGCTTAGTTGGTTATTATGCTGATGTAAATTTTGTAAATAACTCTACTGAAAAAGCTGAATTATTTTCTGTTGGAAGTGAGATTTTTGAAAGTAGTAAATAAATAATATAATTATGGCAAATGGATATGGAAGCTCATCTAATCTTTTAAGACGAAGTACAACAAACGCTCAAGGCGAAGTTGCACCACCTGGTTATCATTATATGCCGGATGGTTCACTTATGTCAGACGCAGAGCACAGTATGTTATATGATTTAAAAACTATTAGTAGTTTTGAATTAGACACGTCTAATATAGGGTCAGGTGGAGAAAATAGAGAGTTTAATATTATTGGAGATAAAGGTGCTACTTTTAGTTTAGAGATTATTAATGGAGCTGGTAAATATTATAATTTTACTACTAATTTATTTCAAACTAATAGCACTAGACTTTCTAATGCTGTTATTTCTGAGAGTAGTTATTATATAAGTATATCATTTCCAGCTGTTACCGCTGCTGACGAATACGATATACGTTTGTTTGCAGATATAGGAACTAAACACGCTAGTTATGCTGAAGTTAGATTTGAGGATGGTAGCATAGATATAAACTCTTCGTCAGGTTCAAATTCTTTGTTAATGAAGAAAATTATATATCAAACTTTAGACGTTGTATTAACATTGTCTACGGTATCTCCAACAAGTGTCGCTGGTTTATCTGGCCATACACGCGCAACTCAAACCATTACCATACCTATGGGTCAAACCACATCAAAAATACCATTTACAATACCAGTGACAGCGGGTGCTACACACTCTCTTAGAGTTGATAAAGCACCAACTACAAACCACTTTTTAGCTCATTTAAATAGAACTATTGGATCAGATCCAGTAGATATCTACAGAGAAAATATATATCCAAGAGTTAATAATACAGATACCGTAGATGGCGCTATAACTGGTGGTGGTAGTACTATTAAAGTTGTTATGGATACCAACGTAGCAGATAAAATGGTTGTTGGTGATAAAATAACAGCCGCTGTGTCAACTGACACTGTAGATGGCGCTGTTAGTAGTGGCGTAAAGGTGGTCATGGATAACAACGTGGTTGGAAAAATGGCTATAGGAGATCGAATAACATCAAGTAGTGCTTCTCTTGCAAGTGATCTTGATTTTGCTAAAGAAGAAATAACTGTAGCGGCTTTAAACCCAGATGGAGATAATGCTAAAGAATTTTCCATGTCAAGAGCTGTTGCTGTTGCTGATGGCGCAACCCTTACTTTTACACCTAAATGTAATAGAAGCTTAACAACGGTAGTGGCTTTAAATCCAGATACTGACAACGTAAAAGAGTTTTCAATGTCACAGAACATAGGGCTTAGAGATGGCGTTACTTTAAGTTTTAGAAATAGAATGAATTATAGATGGCCTTTAGATAATATTCATGGATTATCTAACGGAATGTTAGTGCGCGCTGGCAACGTTGTTGTTGGTACTAAAATAGCGAGTTATAGTGACACTACGACGGTATTGGAGGGAACAGAGAGCGAAGAAACTATTACAAATGTTAAAATTGATCCTTTAGAAAAGCTTGGTGCAAAACCTACTATTTCAAGAGACGCGTCTACAAAGATAGTAACAACTACGCAGACTGGTAATGTAACTTTTGACAACCAACAAGTGTTAGCGCTAGCAGGTGACACTTGTACTTTTCATGCGTATGGTAGGCGCGCTATTAAACAATTAACCAATTGGGATATTGAATTAAGTGATCTAGCGGTAACAATTACAAAGCCATCAACAACAACTTCGGCTGTTAGTGATAGTGCTAGTGTGCCAGTTGCTAATGGAGATGGTATAATGGACGACGTGAGCACTGTTAGTGGTATTGGTATTGATCCCACGGCTAACGATCCTACGGTTACTAATATAGCGAGTTATTCTGGTACTACAGCTACATTGACTTTGAGCTCGCCTCAAACACTAGAAAGTGGGGCAACATTAACATTTGACGGTGCTGCAAGAATTATTACAATATCTGGTAATATTGAAGTTAAAGGAAGCGATCAAACTGTTAATACTACACTGTATTTTGATTTAGAGAAATTTATAACGGCAACAGACGAGTCTTAAAGTAAAAAAACAGCAAAAACTGTGATTATATTAGGTATAAATTAAATAAAATTATGTCTAAGAATCAGTTACAAAAAATACTAAATAGTGAGATTGGTTTACCCTACAAAGAAAAGATATTAAAATTAGAAAAAACTCTAATTGATATGGCTGATGGGGTCAATATAATTGGAGATGGAAAAAATGTTGTTTATAATGACATGTGCCCTATAAAGCATGTTTTTGTAGATGGTATCTATGTGAGAGAAATGAAAATGAAAGAGGGCCTTTTAATTGTTGGCTGTATACATAAGCATTCTCACGTTTGGTTTCTTTTAGATGGTAAAATAGCTATTGCCACTGAAGATGGTATGAAAGAGTATAAAGGTCCGATTTACATTGTTACTGAACCAGGTATAAAAAGAGCTGGATTTGTTCTTGAGGATTGTACCTTTGTTAACGTACATGCTAACCCTACTAATACACAAGATTTAAAAGAATTAGAAACTAATTTAATAGCTTTTAGCTATGAAGAATACGAAGAATATTTAAAAAATAAAAATGAAAATATTAATTAAAATATATAGATCATGAGCTGGGGATTGGTAGTCGGTGCTGTTGTTAGCGGCGCGGTAGGCATGTATAGCGCTAAACAAAATAGAGACATAGCGGAAGACGCCGCTGAAGAAGCTAATAAAAAACAATTAGCTGAACAAGCAAAGTTGGAAGCGGAAAAAACTAAATATAAGCAGATGAAGTTTTCAAATCCATATGCAAATTTAGAAAACCCATATGAAGACTTAACTGTAAATCAGCAACAAGCCATGTTTGAAGCAGAACAAGGTGCTCAACAAAGAGCTAATATTATGCAAAGTTTTAAAGCTGCTGCTGGTGGATCTGGTATTGCTGCTTTAGCTCAAACACTTGCAAATCAAGGTCAGTTACAAGCGCAACGTATATCAGCTAGTATTGGTCAACAAGAAGCTGCTGCCCAAAGATTAAAAGCAAAAGGTGCTTTTGAAACTGACGTATTGGAAAGAGAAGGTGAGAAAATGAAGCAACAATTTGAAATAGATAAACAAACAACTCTTCTTGGTATGCAAATGGGCGCGGCAACTGGTGCTAACTTAGCACAACAGCAAGCATCAATATTTGCATTAGAATCTCAAATGGCACAAAATACAGCCACAGCTGAAGCAATGGGTGGGATTGCAGGCGCCGCGGCAACCGCAATAGGGAAGATGAAAGATTCACCAGATGATGATGATGATGATAAAGAAGAAGAAGAAGGAGGATAAAACGAAGAAAACGGAGAAAAGTAAAGAAAATAAAACTGATTAAAATATGGCAGTAAATACAAAATTAATAGATATGGCCTATAAAGAGGCTTTGGCAAAAGTTCCAGATTTTGCTGGAATGAGAAGAATAGCCAAATCCCAATCAGAATTAGGTGGTAAAATAATAGATCCTATATTCAAAGCTATAGAAAAAAGAAACGAGCAAAATAGAAAGGAGAATGAAAAGCAAAAAAAACTAGGGGAAGCGCAGATGGGCTTATTTGAAAAGGATATGCGTACAGTAAGTAAATATCTAGCTACTGAAGAAAACGGTGGATATGAAGGGGCTTTACAACAATCAATTTTTAACTCTACTTATGATGATATTTTAGGATTACAAAACCAGTATGAGTTAGTTAATACTACTGGCGATGAGGATAAGCCTGAAAATGAAAAAGAAAGAATGAACCTATTTGGTAAATTAGGTGCGAGAAAAAATAAAGTTGTTGAATTAAGAACAATTATCAAGACTACTGCTGATGCAGTTAAAAATAATCAAACAAGTCCTACTATGGCTGGAACGGAGGATTTAGAGGTTTTACACAAAATAACAAATCAAGATCCTAATAATAGTTATGACGATGTGCGACCATATTGGGAAAAGGATGAACTTTATTTTGATGTTACATTGGAAACTGGAGATACTAGAACTGTACCACTTTCGGAATTAGGGGGATTATTTACTAAAATACCAGCGGATGTACAGACCAATTTACAAACTATTTCAAACGAGACTATAACAACTGCTAGTAAAGGTAAGGCTGGTGATGTATTTCTTTGGGATGAAAACGTGAAAAAAAATATAGACGCATTAGGAAAAGATCCAAAAGCAGCTACCCATATATTTACTACTCATCAACACGGTGCGCCAATAGAGGGTTATAAAATTGAAGGTGGTTCAACTGGTAAATGGACTCCTGGTAGTTGGGCAAACGCTTTAGAAGCACACCCTGCTTTAAATGGTAAATATAAGGTGTATTCTCAAGAAGAAGATAGTCCAACTTATGATTATGATTTATCTTTAGATACTAAAAAGAATGTTATCGACAAACTTATTACAACTGGACAAATAACGGAAGATACTGTTGATACCGATGGGAAAGATGGCATTACTAGTGATGAATACGAAGCTTTTATGGATGGAGCAAATAGAGACTTAGCTATAGACGCTGTTGTAAACTTTAGAAACCCAGCACATAATCCTGATGATTCTGCTTTAGAATATGGAAAGTTTAGAGCTGCTCAAAATGCAGCGTTACATAATGAGAATCTACCAAAAGCTGATTCATCTGATGATGATGATGATACTGATACAAATCGAGAAAGGTGGTTAAATCAAAAGGTAGATTTAGGTGTGACTCGATTAACAGACAAAGAAGGAAATCCATCTAATAGACATAATTATGCTAGAAGAAGAGATATTTTAAAGAAACAAAGCCAAATAATAAACGCAAGAAAAGGTGATTTTATAGAAGGTTGGGATGGAAAATTCACGTATCGATATGCTTACGGAGGAGAAAAAGATGGAAAACCATTTTTTATAGAACAAGTTTGGGATGGAGATCGAGGTGAATTTGTAGATGTTACATACTCGCTTGGAGCTGCTGGAGGTGGGGGTGGTGTTAAACAACTTTCCACCAGCCAAGTTATCAATGCGTTAATACCGCAAACAATGCTTAAAAGTAAAAAACTTAAATAAATATGCTAGAGAACTACACGTTAGATGGTGATACTTATTCTAGAGAAGAGGTCTTAGGAGCTGCTGAAGCTAAAGGATTGACTATAGAAGCATATATTAGTGAAAACTATCCTGGTGACGTGGAACAGCAAGACAATACATCAGAATTACCAGAAACTGTTATAGAAACTCCTGAGATATCTGAAACTAATGAAGATGTAGTGCCTTATAAGGAAGATGGAACAATTGATTTCCCCGAATTAGATAAAAGAAACGATATGGTTTTTTATCCAGGTCGATATGATGAAGCTGGTAATCTTAAACCTGAATTTGATACATATGTTGATTCTAAAGGAATAACCCATTCTAAACAAGCAAGGGAAAAAGATGATGGTTCTGTTGATGATGATTATATATATAGATATGAAAAAACAAAAGATAAAGTCAATCAAGTTGTAGATATATATAATAATATAAACGAAAACAATGAAGAAGTACAGGGTTTATTAGAACGTGGATGGGTACTACAAGATGCAATAGAAGAAATACAAAAAGAGCAGTATAGCGATATAACAGGTGACATGAATCAACAAGAGCTTGATGACATGCACCTTATGCTAAAGAACAAAAAGAGTTTGAATATATCCACAATTGGTACAGCTGATATCGCTGAAGCATTTGTAGTTCCTGAAATAACTATTAAGGACGAGTATGTTGAGACAGAACGTACTCCAATAAATGTAAAGAGATCTAAAGAAGTATTAAGATTATTAAATGATGTTGATCTTGACAATAAAGACGTTAAAGAAGAAATCGCAAGACAATATTTTGATTTTAGTGGTATAGATGATAAGGAATTACTCGCGGAAACAGTGCCTTTAGAAAAACAAGAACAATTTAAACGTTGGCAAGAAACTGGTGAGTTGCCAATGTACTCATCTGTGGACGGATTTGGAATAAGCATAGACATGATAAACAATGCTGTTGCTTTAGTGAAGGATAGGGTTGTGCAAACTTATAATGAGCGACTTTCCCCTACAGAAAGATTTGGTTATATGAAGCATATACCTACTGCTCATGGAGATATTCCATCTTGGGCTGATTATTATAATCAACGTAGAAAAGATGAAGTAGATTTTAAAGCAAGATATGGAGAGACGCTAACATCCAAACGAAAAGGAAATGATATGGATGACCGTATTTATACACCAGTAAATGATTATGGTGTTGATTGGGCAAAACATTTTTCAAAAAAACCTAA
>Ga0098059_1000630_pt1 | contig 19988 bp, 23 predicted proteins | sample 20_taG_FD_92580 | JGI IMG/M metagenome (GOLD analysis project Ga0098059, IMG submission 92580) | Marine viral communities from the Subarctic Pacific Ocean - 20_ETSP_OMZ_AT15318 metaG | ecosystem: Environmental > Aquatic > Marine > Oceanic | place: Subarctic Pacific Ocean | collected 2015-01-19
AAAACGCCGTAAAAGAAATGGGTGATCATTTTTCTAATAAATTTGAATTAACCGAATTTTATAATGATGGCGTTGCTATATTAGATTATATCAAAAGACATCGTAGTAAATATTTTTCAGCTAAAAATGAAGAATTAGTTGGTATTGAATTACCAATATATTATCCAGCCGATATATCAAAAGGCATTTATATGTTAGGTTATATTGATGTTATTATAAGAGATAAACGTACAGATGAAATAACTATTATTGATATTAAAACTAGTACAATGGGTTGGAATAAATATCAAAAAGCAGATGCTTTGAAATCATCTCAATTAGTTTTATATAAAGAATATTTTGCTAAACAATTTGGGTTTAATGTTGAGAAAGTCAAGATTAAATATATGATTGTAAAAAGAAGATTAATTGAAGGTGCTATGTTTCCTCAAAGAAGGGTTCAAGAACATATGCCTGCTAGTGGTAAACCGACTCGTAATAAACTTAATAGATCAATTGAATCTTGGTTGAATACATGTTTTGATGATAAAGGTGATTATATCACAGATAGAGATTATGTTGCTAGTGCCGGCAAGAATAAAAAAAATTGCAAGTATTGTGATTACAAAGATCGAGATGATTTATGTCCAATAGCTAACAGAATAAAAGAATGAGAGTAGCAATTATAGGTTCTCGTCAATATGAGAACACACGTAAGATAAAAAGTCTATTAACAGACTTAAAAAGAAAATTTGGAAATGAGTTGATTATCATTAGCGGCGGAGCTAAAGATGGAGCTGATAAATATGTAAAAAAATATTCTATAGAGTTTGAAATTAAGTATAAGGAATATAATCCAGCACATACACCGAAGAATTTATATAGTGCAATGTCTGAACATTATTATGATAAGCCATACCATGTATCTCAGTTTCATCATAGAAATAATTTGATTGCAAAAAATTGTGATTGTATGATTGCACTAGTACCAAATGGCGCAACAGCTAATGGATCAGAAAGTGCAATAAAATCTGCTCAAAAACATGAAAAAAAGGTGGTTATCCTATCTTAAACAATATTTATATAAAAGTTATAAGGAGTAAAAATGCAAAAAATCGAGTTACCAAAACTTAAAAAAATAGACCCCAATAAACGAAAAAAGAAAAAGATTTTATTATTATCAGATGACTTAAGAATGCATTCTGGTATAGCAACGATGTCTAAAGAATTCGTATTGGGTACAGTTGATAAATATGATTGGGTACAATTAGGTGCAGCAGTTAAACACCCAGAGGAAGGAAAGGTATTTGAAATATCCGCGGATGTTGCTAAAGAAACGGGAGTTGATGATGCATCTGTAAAAATATATGCATGTTCGGGATACGGAAATCCCCAGGTATTACAACAACTAATGAATCTTGAAAAACCAGATGCTATTTTACATTTTACAGATCCTAGATTTTGGGGTTGGTTATATCAAATAGAACATAACATTAGGCAACATATTCCGTTGATGTATTATAATATCTGGGATGACCTGCCTTATCCTCATTGGAATGAGCCATATTATGAGTCATGTGATTTAATAATGAATATATCTAGACAAACTCAAAATATCGTAAAAAATGTATTACAGAAACATCCAAAACCAGATTGGGCAGTTCAATGGGTACCACATGGAGTTAATTCAAAGAAGTTTTTCCCTATAACAGAGTTATCATCCGATTGGGACGAATATCAAGCTTTTCTAAAAAACTTTCGTACACATCATCAATATGATTTTATATTTTTCTGGAACAATCGAAATATCCGAAGGAAACAACCTGGAGATTTGATACTCGCATTTAAACATTTTTGTGATAAACTTACTCCAGAAAAAGCTGAACGATGTGCATTGTTAATGCATACCCAAGTATCAGATCCTAACGGGACAGATTTAATGGCAGTTAAACAAGCAGTTGCACCGGATTGTAATATAATATTTAGTGACCAACCGGTTGATGTAAAGGTATTAAATTTTTATTATAATATGTGTGATGTAACAGTTAATATAGCATCTAATGAAGGATTTGGTATTTCATGGTGTGAATCATTACATGCAGGGACACCTATTATTAACAATGTCACTGGCGGATTACAAGACGGTTGTAGATTTGAAGAAGATGAAAAATGGATAGAATTTGATACAGACTTTCCTACTAATCACGCAGGTACATTTAAAAAGCATGCTAAATGGGCAATGCCTGTTTATCCATCAAATAGATCATTACAAGGTTCGCCTCAAACTCCTTATATATTCGATGATAGATGTGAGTCAGAAGATGTATCAGTAGCAATGTATTATTGGTATAAAAAAGATAAAGATATGAGACAACAATGTGGTATGGCAGGCCATGAATGGGTTAATGGATCTGAATCTAATATGTCCGCTAAAGGAATGTCAAATAGATTTATGGAATGCATGGAGGAATGTTTTGAAAAATGGACACCTCGTAAGAAATTTACAATGTATAAAATAGAACCAAAAAAGAAATTAGAAAACGTAGGAATTTTATGAAACCATTTATAGTAGTACAAGGACCGGTAGCAACAAGGTCGGGGTATGGAAACCATACAAGAGATTTAGTAACAAGCTTGATACGAGCTAATAAATATGATATTCAGATTATATCTTTACCATGGGGATCAACACCATCAGATGCATTACAACATGATACACCAGATCATGTAGAGATAATGAAAAGGATTGCAACTCAACAAATCAATCGCAAACCTGACGTATTTATACAAGTATCAGTACCAAATGAGTTCCAGCCCGCAGGGAAATATAATATTGGTGTGACAGCTGGAATTGAAACAACTCAAGTTTCTGCAGAATTTATACAAGGAGCTAATAAAATGGATCTGGTTATTACTACATCAGAACATTCAAAAGAAGGTTTCATTAAAAGTACTTATGATAAAATTGATGATAAAACAAAACAAAAGATTGATGAGTTATCGTTACAAAAACCTATTGAAGTATTATTTGAAGGAATAGATACGAATGTATATAAACGTGTAAATAATATACATGCCTCGGTTAAAGAGCAATTATCTGAAGTTAAAGAAAAATTTGCTTTCTTATTTGTGGGTCATTGGTTAAAAGGGGCTATAGGAGAAGACAGAAAGGATATTGGAATGTTGATTAAAACATTTGCAGAGACATATAAAAATAAAGCAAGACACAATAGACCGGCTCTTATTTTAAAAACTAGTGGTGCTACATTTTCTATCATAGATAGAGAAGAAATAACTCATAAAATACAACAGATTTTAGTTGGGTATGGTCATAAAGCACCGAATGTATATTTACTACATGGTGATTTAACAGATGAAGAAATGAATTCATTATATAACCATCCGAAAATCAAAGCAATGGTATCATTTACAAAAGGAGAAGGTTTCGGAAGACCGCTATTGGAATTTACAGCAACAGGTAAACCAGTTATAGCTCCTGCTTGGTCCGGACAACTTGATTTTCTTAAAAATCATTCTATACTGTTACCTGGAGATTTGAAAGAAATACATGCATCCGCATCAGATAAATTTTTATTAAAAGGCTCTAAATGGTTTACTGTTAATTATCAATACGCATCTGCAGCATTAAAAGATATTACTGAAAATTATAAAAATTATCTTCCAAGAGCAGTAGAACAGATGAAGTATACTAATTCAATGTTTACATTAGAAAAAATGGCAGAAAAATTTGTTGAATTAGTAGACAAAGGTTTATCAGGTGTACCGCAAGAAATGAGTTTAAAATTACCAAAATTAAAAAAAGCAGAGGCACCTGCACTAAAATTACCAAAATTAAAAAAAGTTGAAGCATGAAAAAAGAAAACGATCTCAAATTAGATTATGATGAAAAATCGCCTATAACAGGAAATCATTGTGTAATAGTCGAAGCAGATGAAGATACTGATATAACATCTTATATGTGTATGGAATCTGGATTTACTACTACAGATGGCATGAAAGCAGATTCTGAAGTTGTTAAAAAATATGAAGATAAAATTACACAACTGATGCGTGATACAGCATATATTGACGAATCTCGTGGATTAGTATGGTATCCTGCATATCTTAATATGCCAGGAATTGGATTATTATATCCTACTGGTACATCTAGAAGCGATATGCAATGGGAAGTAGCTGCTATAGTAAATATTATAGGAGAAGATAGAGAAAAATATCCTATTCCTGGAAAAACAGATGAATATTATACATCTAGATTAGATGTTGATAACGCAGAAAAATTTAAAATAAATGAATTTGATTCTGCATTAGATTATTTTTATTCATTAGCAGCGAAAGCATATAATGCTCAAAAAGAAGCATTAGAAAAGGAAGGTATTAAATCTAACGCAGAATAAAATATAATATGAAAATAAGTTATGCAATCCCAGTTTGTACTGAAATAATTGAAATAAAAAGTCTTGTAGAATACATGTTAAAATGGCGACGTGAACAAGATGAGGTAATAATATTAATTGATGAAGATAATAGTAGTCAAGAAGTACGTGATTATATTGAATTAATAGCCGAAGAATGTATAGATCAAAATTTTCATAGATATTATCATTCACTTAATAAAGATTTTGCATCACATAAAAACTTTCTTAACGGTAAATGTACCGGAGATTGGATATTACAATTAGACGCAGATGAATATCCAGATGAATATTTAATGGAAGCAATACCGTGGATGATTGATCAAAATCCTGATGTAGAAGCATATTGGTTATCACGTATTAATACAGTAAAAGGAATTACCGAAGAACATATATCAAAATGGAAATGGAGTGTTGACGGTAGAGGATATATAAATTTTCCAGATCCTCAATTAAGGTTATATAAAAATACTTCAGATATTAAATGGCAAGGTAAAGTGCATGAAAAATTAATTGGATATAAAAAATATGCACATATGCCAAGTAATCCAGAATATTGTATACATCATCCTAAATCAATAGAACGTCAAGAACGTCAAAATGCATTTTATGATACAATATGATTAAAATTAAATTATATGAGTTAGATAAACACCGAAATGAATGTGCATTCCGGCCTTATCTAGCTGCACAACATATATTACGTGAAATAGGTATTGAATTTACTCAAGGAGATTCGTATGATTATGCCTGGGTAGCTCAAGCTAGTTTTTTAAATAAAAAAGTATCTCTAGAACAATCGGTTTCTGATGGGTTAGAATTTTTATCTAAAATTGATGGTGATTATATGTTACTAGACGGTCAAGATTCTACATCATTAATAGGAGCATATGAAGTGTTTAAAGAATCTAACGCTTTATTATTAATGAAAAATAGCTTGTTAAAGGATCGATCTTTATATAAACAAAAATCAGCATTAGGAAGACACTATTGGGGTACTGGTGGATATCAGATAAATGATTTTGATGAACATTCAGATAGAATAGTATTATCAGGTACAAATTGGTTATCTACTCACTGGTCTGGGATACAAGTACAATGGTATGATATTGATAGGCCTAGACAATACGATGTATCTGCTATGTTTCAATATCCCAGTCCTACAACGGTTTTTGAACATGGTATAGTTCAAAGTAACTATTATGATACCTTTAGACGTCCGAGTATAGATGTTATTAATAAGTTAGATGCCTCGGTTAACGTTGCAAAATTAAATAACGGTATTAGAGTATCACAAGAAGAATATTATAATAGAACGTTTAATTCAAAAATATTATTTGCGCCATTTGGTTATGGAGAAATGGCACCGAGAGATTTAGAAGCAGCTATGTTTGGTTCTATATTAATTAAACCAAATATGGATTATATAGATACAGCGCCTGATGTATTTGTAGATGGCGAAACTTACATTTCATGTAAACATGACTTTAGTGACTTGGAACAAAAAATTAATGATATATTAGGAAATTATAAAAATTATTGTTATATTATAGAAAATGCAAGAAAGAAATTTAAAAACGAAATGGCACCAGAAAAATTAGCAGTACATCTTCATGCCATGTTAAAAAACCTGAAAGGAGTTATAAGTGAGTAAAAAATTAATTATATTTGGACCATGGTGTGGCGAATTTTGTTATGAATTAAGTTGGTGGATACCTGAAATTCGATTTGTAAGAAATGAACAATTTAAAGATTATGATGCTATAGCTGTAGGATTTGATGGACGTAAAGTATTATATGAAGATTTTACGGATGCTTACATACCATATCCAAAAGAAATAGATGATACATTAATGTATCCAGCTACGTATGGAGAACATGTTGCTGGTAAAGGAGATATAATACCAGATAACTTAAATGATTTTGTAAATTCAATTGCTAAAGGTTATGCAGAAACAGGATATACTGATATACAAATTTGGAAACCAAATACAGTACCAATATCAGCAGAGAGAACATTTTCAGAAACAATAATTGGAGATGCAAAGCATTATACAGCAAATCAGGAAATATTAAATTCTGTTAAACAAGAAATTGAATTTGATAATGATAGAGAGACGGTTGCGGTAATGGCTCGTATTAGACATAGAAATGGTAATGTATGTAAATTAGATTGGAATCCAGACCACTGGGAAACATTCGTAGATATGTTAATAAATGAATTGAATGTAAATGTTGTAATGATTGGCATACCACGAAAAGAAGGTAGTAGCGCCGGCGGAGCACTTTCACTAGAAGATACAGATGTTTATCAAAATAATAAACAATATATCAAACCAATCGTTTTCTACGGACAGAATTCCGTTGAACGTCAGATTGCATTATTACAATTAACTAAATGTAGTATATACGGAGCCTCCGGTACAGCGGTATTTCCGTTCTTTATCAAAAACGCTCCGACGTTTACGCAACAAACTAAAGAAGAAGGTTTTAGATTAAAATTTCAATGGGAACGAGATTTAACAGATAATTTAAAAAATATAAAAGTATTTGATAAATATCATAATTTTGATATATTCGAATCTTCTCCTCATGAGCTATTTAATGAATTTAAAGAATTTTATAATAATATAGATAAAGGTATATGTTATGAGTAATAAGAATATAAATTTATTATCTTCTGTGGCAAAGGAAGGTGATTATGTAACGCAAATAGTGCATTTCAAAGATGGAACCAGAAAAACTATCCATGGTATAATAACATGTACAATTGAAACCGGTAAATTTACTAAGTTTTATTGCGCTGACGGAAGAATGATTATGGTTAATGATGATAATGTTAATATGATTGAAACATTTAAAGGAAAATAAAATGGAAATAAGAAAAACAATGTTACCAGTGTTAAGACCAGAAGGTGGTCAAGAAGAAATCGATGCATTGGCAGGAGTTATAAAAAGCGGATGGTGGGGTAAAGGTCCGTTAGTAGCAAAATTCGAAAAAGAATTTGCAGAAATGGTCGGAGCTAAATATGCTGTTGCCGTTACTAGTAATTCACATGGACAAGATCTTGTAATGAAAGCATTAGATATAAAAAATGGTGATGTGATTAACCCGACTATATCTTTTATGGCGACAGCAATGATACCATTATGGCAAGAAAATATCACTACAAATGTAGTTGATGTAGACCCTATTAACATGAATATTGATCCAGAAGAAGTTAGAAAAGCAATAACACCTAATACAAAGGCAGTGATTGCTGTTAATGAAGCTGGTGTTCCAGCACCTATAGATGAGATACGAGAATTTTTTGATGGATTGATAATTGAAGATTGCGCGCATAGTTGTTATACACCCGGAGCCGGTCAGAAAGGTGATGTTGCAATTTGGTCATTTCAAGCAGTTAAAACAATGCCATGTGGAGATGGTGGGATGATTACTTTGAATGATGAAAAACTGTATAACAAATTAAAAGAGATGACTTGGTTTGGTGTAACATCTACATATTCTAGAGTAGCTAAAGAAGATACAGTAACTGGTAAACCTGGTTATACATGGGATTATGAAGTCGATAAAATAGGTTACAAGTGTTATATGATTGATCTTACAGCAGCGATTTGTTTAGAACAAATGAAAAAACTACCGGAGATTTTAGAATGGAGAAGACATGTACAGGCTAGATATAATAAAGAATTACATCCATGTATAGAGAGACCACCTCATACAGAAACAGTTCAGTATTATTGTTCCAAGGTCCCGGTAGAGCATAGAGGTGATTTAATTGATTATTTAGCAAGTAAGAATATTCATACATCTGTACATTTTAAACCATTACATAAGTATGAGATTATTAAAAAACATATGACTCATCCAGATAGAAAATTTCCAATAGCAGATAAAGAATGGTTGAGGTTAGTATCACTTCCGGTACATCCTGCAATGGTAGAAGAAGATATTGATTATGTAATTTATTGGGTAAACAAATATTTTGAGGATAATTTATAATGAATGAACATTTATCAAATTTTTTAAAATCAATAATTAACACTAAAAGTACTATCAGATGGAAGAATTCCGGACCGGATATGGACCATTTTGCTATATGTGCTGATAAATTAAATGATTTAAAAGTAAAAACAGTTTTAGATATTTGTTGTGGAGATGGCGATTTTGTTAATATATGTACAGAAAGACATGGTATGGAAGCATATGGTATTGACCCGATAATTACTACAAAAAACAATTTTTATAAAGGTACGATTGATAGTGTGTTAAAGAATCAAAATTTATTAAATAGTTTTAAATTCGATTGTATATCAATACAAAATACATTGCATGGAAAACAATGGCTAGATGAGGAGCTAATGAATATAATACAATTCCTAAAAAAGTTTAGTAAATATATTCTCATTTCGGACCCAATAAATAATACAAATATAAAGTTGACTGGATTAACAAACATTCATTCATTTGAAGGATCTCATAAAAGAAAGTTAGCAAAGCATCAAATATATAAGGTAAATTAAATGTATCAGGACATATATAAAATTGATAATACGTTAAATCTAGATATTCATGAATGTTTTCATAATGAAAATACATATCCGGATTTTCAAAAAGATTTAAAAAAATTTAAATCACATATAACAGAATTAGTAGATAATAAAACATCTGCTACATTTTATAAATTTGGAGATGGCGATTATAGATTTTTAAATAAACAGTCAATAGGCAGTGCTAGCCCTGGTAAAAGAGCTTTAAGTAAGTCATATGATGAAATAGGTCATAGCCAATTTACTGAAGGAGCTCAGAAATGTGATTATTATACATGTGAAATATATCCAGAAAATAGAAACATGTTCCGTGGAGTTATTAATAAAGAAATAGATTATCCAGCAGAATATGGTTATGGGTTAGTTGCTAACAAATGGTTTTTTGAAAACTTTAAAGGACGTATTGGATTGTTAGGTGCTAGTGAAAAATTATATGCCATTGAAAAGTTAATGAACCATAAAGAGTATCAGGAATATTTAGGCCTAGATTCATTTACTGATTATATACATTTTCCTCAAAAATATGCAGCTGATGATATAAAATTAGTTGAAGAATTTGTAGGAAACCAATTAAAAAATTCTTCAGCTGATTTATTTTTATTAGGTATAGGACATGCTAAATCTGGTGTGCTACATACATTTAAAAAATATAAATCTGCAGTTTATTTAGATGTAGGTGCAGGTATTGACATGATAGCAGGATGTATTAATACTAAGCGACCATTCGCCGGAGATTGGAAAAATTTTAGGTTAAGTAATTATGATTATTCTCAAATAGATTACTTGAAATATAACGCATCAAATGAAGTTTTATTATGATAGACAAAAGCAAATTAACAAAAGAAATGTTAACTTATGTAGTATATTCACATTCAGAATATTCAGATATTCTTTATGCTCAAACACATCATCTATCTTCTTATGAAAATAAAGTGTTATTGATAGACAAAGCCGGCGCAGAATTAACTGATATATGTTCATGTTATAAACAAGTATTAGTATATGATGATACTTTACCTTATGCTAGTAGATTATTAAAATTAACTGAATTAAATCTAGATTATATTTTATTCATACATGATATAGATATTGTAGTTAAAAAAGATGATATTGTAATCGAGTATTTATCAGAACTAATGAAGGAAAGAGATATTGATAGAATAGATTTACGGTATAAAAATAATCCAAATAGTAGGGAAATGTTATTAGTCGAAAAAAATGGTTCGAAATTTTATTTAAATAGACAGGATCAGTATTCTAACTCATTAGACAGTGCTGGATTATATGCATATAATGTAAATGCATCTATTTGGAAAACATCTACACTTTTAGAAATAATGACAAACTTTAAAGATGAAGGTTATAGGACAATAGAGCTTCAACCAACTCAAACTTTTTGTAGTAGAAAAGGATACAAAATTTATAAATTTTATTGGGAATCTTATGTAAATTGTGGTTGGCAAGCATGCATGCCTTTTTTTCAATATATACATATAACTCATAACGGTAAATTATTACCTGTTAATGGAGGAAATTTAAATAAATCTTTAATAGGAAATTATTTAAATATACTCGACCAGTTTTCATTAACTGAAACAAGAGATTTTGCAACTCATTATGACAAGAAATATAATAAGGCTCCAGAATATCTACATGGACCATCAGTTAAAAAGGAATGGCCATAATGTTAATAAATATATCAGGCAGTTCCGGTGTCGGAAAAACTACAATTGCTACTCTAATAGCATTAATATTATCTAAATCGGATAATACAATTTTACATTTATGTGGTGATGATTTGCATAAATGGGAGCGAGGAGATGATAAATGGAATCATATTACACATTTGAATCCAACTGCTAATAAATTAGATTTAGGTAATGAACATATATTACAATTACTTTCCGGAAATGATATTTATAGAGATCATTATAATCATGATACTGGAAAATTTATTAAAAATATAAAGATCCAACCAGCTGATATTATTATTAATGAAGGATTGCATTCTTTATATAATAAACATATCTGTAAAGTGGCTGATTTGAATATATTTGTACATACCGATACAGGACTTAAAAAAGAATGGAAATTAAATAGAGATACCCAAAGTAGAGGATATACTGAACAACAAGTTTTAGATGCGATTAAAATTAGAGAATCGGATGAAAAAAAATATATACAATCTCAGCGCGGTAATGCCGATGTAGTAATTAATTTTAGTAAAGATAATACCGGTGCAATTAATTTGAATTATGAAGTTATTAATGATAATAATATACATATAATTAAAAACATAAAAAGGTTTTATAAATTACATAAAAGTTTTTTAATGACATGTAGAAATTTATCATTTGAATATGAATTGGTACAAGGCGCCGGCGGGAATATATCTTATAAATTTGACGATAAAATAGTAATATCAGCATCCGGATTTAATATGTCGGATATATCAATGTTAAATGGATATTCAGTATGTAATTTAGATTGTACGCCTATCAATAAATTACAAAAACGCCCGTCAATGGAAGTAAAAATGCATGCATTGCTAAAAGATAAAATTGTTTTACATACACATCCTATATATCTTAATACTATTATTTGTTCATTAAATTCAAACAAAATAATTTCAGATATATTAGATGAACATATATGGGTCCCATATACAACACCAGGTGATGATTTAGCTAAAATGTTACGGGATATTAAATGTAGTTCGAAAGTAATTATATTAGAAAATCATGGATTGATATGCACCGGCGAGACGTTTTCAGATGCACTTGAAAAAAGTTTACAAATTAATAAATTATGTAAAAAATGGTTAATTAGAAATGCAAAAACATTTACAACATATACCACAGAATTAAAATCACATGAATCAGATAAATACTTATATCCAGATGCAGTGATATTACCAGAACAAAATAATTCAATAAATAATTATATGATGTATATTCAAAAAGAAGTTGGTCTTACCCCAAAATATTTAACTGATGATGAAATACATTGTCTTAAAAATATGGAAGCAGAAAAGTATAGGAGAAGTTTAGTATGAAAATTATTGTTCCAATGGCTGGACTAGGCCAACGGTTTGTTGATGTAGGATATAAAAATCCTAAACCTTTTATATGGGTTGATGATGATTATATTATTAGTAAAATAGTAGATATGTTTGATAAAGATGATGATATTATTTTTATTTGTAATGAACGGCATCTTAAAGAAACAGATATGCATGATAGATTGCATAGATTACATAAAAAATCAAAAGTAGTATCAGTACCCGAACATAATCGCGGACCGGTGTTTACGGTAATTCCATATATGGAATTGATTGATGATGAAGAACCGGTTATAGTATGTTATTGTGATAATCCTTATTTATGGGATTATGATAATTTTAAACAATGGGTAGATGAAACTAAAATAGATGGATGTGTGTTGACTCATACTGGATTTCATCCGCATAGATTAGCATCGACATATATGGCATATTGTAAAATGGACGGTGATAAAATGTTGGAAATTAAAGAAAAAGAACCTTATACAGATAATCATTGGACAGAACATGCATCAACCGGAACATATTATTTCCGGAAAGGTTCCTATGTAAAAAAATATTTTCAGGAAACAATTGATAAAGAAATAAAACATACCAATGGTGAATACTATGTTACATTAGTATATAATTTATTAATAAAAGATAAATTAAATGTTGGAATATATGATACTGATTTTGTTACAGTATTTGGAACGCCTAGCGAATTAGAAAATTATAAAGCATGGAATACAATTCTAAAAGGCGAGCAGGTAAAAAATAAAGAAGATTTAATTAAATGTTATGAATATTGGAATGAATACTTTTCACGAAGCAAGTAGATACTCAAATGGACAAAAAACAGCATTAGTGGATATAGATGAAACTATATGTTTTTATTCTGGTAAACGGAGGTATGATTTATCAGAACCTAATATAGATAATATAGCAAAAATTAATAAGTTATATGATGAAGGATGGAAGATTGTATATTGGACAGCACGCGGATCAATGACAAAAAAAGATTATAAAGATCATACATTGCAACAATTAAAAACATGGGGTTGTAAGTTTCATGATTTAGTAACTGGTACATGTCCTAACCCAAAACCGCATTTTGATTTATTAATCGATGATAAAGCAAAAAGGATTGAAGAATTATGAAGTTAATATCTCATAGAGGAAATATAACTGGTCGTATCCCAAATTTGGAAAATGATCCTGATTATATAAAAAACGCTTTACATCTGGGTTATGATGTTGAAATAGATATTTGGTATAAAAATGGTCTTTGGTTAGGCCATGACGAACCTCAATACAAAACCTACAAAGGTTTTTTATTATCAAATACAGATAAATTGTGGATACATTGTAAAAATTTTGAAGCTTTAACTTACCTACTTAAAGAAGATTTAAGATTATTTTACCATGAAAAAGAATCTTATACTATTATAAGTAATAAGTTGATTTGGGCTCATAATATAAATAACGTTGATGAAAATTGCATCATACCATTATTATCAAAAAAGGATGTAGAAGATTGGCATCCAGCAAATGTATATGGTGTATGTTCTGATTATATAGGATTGTTAAATGACTAATTTAATTACATTAGCTGGTGAAGGTTCGAGATTTGTTAAAGAAGGATTTGATGTACCAAAACCTTTAATATCAGTAATTGGAGCTCCAATGATATTTAGAGCAGTTGATAGTTTACCTAAAGCTGATAAATATGTATTCGTCTGTAGATCAGAACACATTGAAGAATATAATTTAGATGATATGTTATATAGATCTTATCCAAATGTAGAAATTGTTACTGTGGATGAAACGACGAGAGGCCAGGCATGTACTGCAGAATTAGGAATAATAAAATCATCAATAACAGAAGATGATGAAATATTGATAAGTAGCTGTGATTATGGATTAAACTGGAATGAAGAAAAATATAATAGAATTAATTCAGATGTTATAGTTTGGACTACAATTTATAATAAAGCATTTTCTGATAATCCTGCTTCATATAGTTGGTTAGATATTGATAATAATAATAATTTGTTAAAAACATATGTTAAACAAGAAGTATTTGATAATTCTTATAATGAACATGCAATAGTAGGTACATTTTATTTTAAAAAAGCTAAATATTTTTTAGATAGTTTAAAAGAAGTTTATAAAAATAATATAACTAGTAATGGTGAATTTTATATCGATAACATTTTTAATTCTATAACAGAATTAAATGTCAAAATATTTGATGTAGATGAATATCATTGTTGGGGCACACCAAAAGATTTAAATGATTATGAAAATAAAATATTGGGATAATTCATCAGGAGATATCAAAACAATATCAGATGAAAGAGATATTAAAATTGGATATTTTAAAAACTGTGTGATAGAAGGACATAGTATACATTATCCACAGCCGCTTATTAAGACCGGCGATGAATTACTACTTCCTACTATAGAAAGATTCATGTCATTAGGTAGAGGTACGGTATACGAATCCACTATGGAATGGAAATGTAAAAATACAAATATTAATAAAATAGAAACAACACCAGTATTTTATTTTGTATATAATTGTGCAAATTACTTCCATTGGATATATGATACAGTCCCATACTTATATTCTTATTTTATTGCAAAACTAAAAACCCCGGGTTTAAAGATTTTAATAAGTCCATCAGATGGCGAATCTGATTTATATCCATTTGTATATGAAACATTAGAATTATTAGGTATTACGAAAGATGACTTGATATTCTTAAATGCCGAGACAGAATATGAAACTATAATAATAGGATCGTCATTAACGCATAATAGAATGTCATTAAAGCCACCGCATAGTAATGTATTTCATATGATGGATTCCATGCCTGGTACTCCTAGTACAACAAAAAGAATATACGTTTCTAGGAGGACATGGACCCGTGAAAAATCAAATAATATCGGAACAGATTATACAAACCAACGGCGTTGTGTAAATGAGGATAGGCTTGTAGAGATGTTAAAAGATTATGGATTTGAAGAAGTATTTTGTGAAGACCTTAATATGGAAGAAAAGATAGGATTGTTTAGAAATGCCGAATTTGTAATTGGACCAATTGGTGGCGGATTATCTAATGTACTTTTTTGTAAACCAGGAACTAACGTAATCTCAATTAACAGTCCAGAATTTTTTCCAACCAATGAAAGACTAAAATATGCATTAAATCATACAAATTTAATTATGTTTGATGATACGGAATTTGTAGACCGTAAAAAAGATGTAATTACAGGAACTAATGCATTATCTATATCTGGAGGAATGAATTCTCCATGGCGGGTTGATATAACTAAGTTACGAAAATATTTGGATAAACGTTAAAAATTTATTATATTAAGATTATGAAACAGAACGTAGTATTTTGGACAGGAATAAAAAATAAAAATTTATCATCTAAATATGGTGGATTTGATTGGATGGATTATTCAAAACAGTCTTGGCAGTATTGGTGTGATAAAAATAATGTTGAATTGGTTACATTTGAAGAACCATATTCGGATATATCACTACATAGAGCGAATTGGCAAAAAGCAATACATTGTTGGGATATATTAGATGAACGTGGATTAGAACCGGAAAATGTATTTCTGGCAGATGCATCATCAATTATTAAATGGGATGCGCCAAATATATTTAATCAGATAGATGATAGGTTTGTAGCTTGGAATGATTTGGATAATTTAAAATGGGTATATGATAGTGTTAAAGGATATGAACCATTCTTTGATTTTGAATTGGATATGACCAAATATGTCAACTCCGGTGTTATTATCTTTAATAAATCACATAGAAACTTTTTTGAATCTTTTAAGCAATTATATTTGGATAATTCAGAAAAATTTATTATATTACAAGATAAAGAAGTTAGAAAGGGAACGGAACAAACTCCTTTTAATTATTGGTTACAACGAGAAGGGATCGAATTAAATTTGGAAATGCCGGTTACATGGAAATTAACTCATTTACATAGAAGAGAAATGTTAGGAGCGAATTGGCAATTAAAAGAAGATAATACACCATTCTTTATTAAACATGGGTATTTATGGTTCTTTACAGGATTTGAAAAAATGCAAAGGACACAGTTAATGACTCAAGTATGGAACATGATAAAACACAATTATGAAGCGTAATATAGTATTTTTAACTGCGATAACATTTCCTGGCCAGGAATATAGAAGTGCACCGTATAAGTATGGAATCGATTCTTGGAAGCATTGGTGTGCCAAAAACGATTGTGATTTATTTGTATTAGATGAGCCTATATTCGAACCAGAATATTGTAAACCAAATTTCTATAGATATTGGGCATTTGATTTATTAGATGCCAATGGAGTTGAATATGATCAAATTTGTTTGACAGATGCGGATTGTGTCATACATCCGGAATGCCCAAATTTCTTTGAACTAACAGATCGTAAATATACTGTAACTAATACAGAAGGCAGTATGGATTGGGTATGTAGAAGTCTAGAAAATTATGGTAAATATATTTTCAAAGATTCATTTCCATTACATAAATATTTTAATGCCGGGTTTCAAGTAGTAAATGAAATTCATAGACCATTGTTTAATGAGTTGCATGAGTTCTATGAAAAGAATAGAGAACAAATACTTTGGATGCAAAGTAATTTTGCAGTAGGAACAGACCAACCATTGATAAATTATATTGTAAACTTATCAGGTATTGATATGAAGTTTTTACATTATCAATATTGCATGGCTGACTTAGCCAGAAAGGAAATATTAGATGATGATATGACATTTACCAAAGTATTAAAAGGAATATATCAATTCAATGCTATACCAGATAACGAAGGAGCTAAGAAAACAATGTATTGGATGAAACGAACATATGAAGAATTATATGAAAACTAAATTTGCAATAGGATGTCTAGTACAATGGTATGAAGTAGATATCATCGGAGAGTATTTAGATTCATTACGAGATGCTGTTGATGCATATGATGGCGAAGTATTAGTTGACTTTTATATATCACAAAATCAAGATCTTGAAAAATGTATTTCGGATGAACAGTTAGAGAAATGTGTTAATAAAATATTATCAAAATTTGATGATATGTACCGATATATCAATTCAGTTAATGGAATAAATGAGAACCATCTTGTTACAGTGTCTGACTATAGACGAGAGTTTAACTCTAACTATTGTGAACAAGCAGACGTTCTCATATGGGGAGAATCCGATGCCATATTACCCAAGCAAATGTTCATAGTTTTAGATAGTTTACATCAACAAGTAAAAGATGATAATCCAAAATATTTAGGATTCTTTGGTACATGTAAGATGTGGGATGATACATGGAAAGTATTGGAACATCCCGAGTTTACAGATAAACCTTTTATAGGTGGCGATGAAAAAAATTGGTGGAGTCTGCGTTATGATATGACTAAAGATGAAATGAATGCGATAAATGATAAAACGGATGAATTAGATGTTCGTATCGCATCTCCGCATAAATTCAATGGATGTGGTTTAGTCATATCATCAGAAGTAATTAAAGCAGGAGTTAATATTCCTAAATCAGTTTTCTTTGTACATGAAGATACAGCGTTCATGCAAATGACAAATAAAGTATTAGGTAATATACCACAATATGTTATAAAGAATATTTTATTAGTACATAACAGGAAACATAAAAATAAAAGAAAATATATTAAAGGAGAAGATCATTTAGCTGATAAAGATCCTGGTGGTAAACGATTAACTCATGACTGGTATATGAAAGCCAATAAAATGTGTGAGCAAAATTATATCAATCTATTTAATCCAAAGTTTAAATCATATACATGGGAGGACGTATGGAAATAAAAATTATACATCCGACAGCTGTTATAGGTGATAATGTTATTATAGAATGTAATGAATTCATATTAGGAGCTAATTCTGTAATTAAAGATGGCTGTACTATTCGTTGTAATAAATTTATTGCACAAGAAGGATTGTACATGTGTGAAGGAGTTGAGATTGGAAGAGGTGGATGTAACGGTCCTAATTCAAATGTTTATATTGGTTCCAATGTAGGTATATTTGAAAGGACTATAATCAATCCATCAGATGAAGTTCATATAGGAGATAATGTAGGTATAGGCGGCGAGGTGATGATATGGACGCACGGAGCTTGGTTAGATATAACTAAAGGATTTCCTGCGGATTTTGGACCAGTTAAGATTGGTAATAATGTATGGTTACCTGCTAGAAGTATAGTCCTGCCAAATGTAGAAATTGGTGATAATACTGTAATCGGAATAGGTTCAGTCGTTAATAAAAATATTCCATCCGGAAGTTTAGCAGCGGGGTCTCCGTGTAAAGTAATCAAAGAAAATGAATACCCGAAAGAATTATCTACAGAAGAACTCAAAAAATTAATCGAACCAGCATTAAAATATTGGATGGAAGAATTGATACCTCATAAAAAAATACAAGGAGTTAATCTTGTATGTTTTAATACAACAACAGAAATGATCGAGTTAGCGCAAGGTTCTGAATTATATCAAGCAACTTATTATGATGTACGTAAAAAAACAATGTTTGGTTATATTAATGACGTAGCTGAAGATTTACGAGACTTCTTACGTAGGAGAGGAATAAAAATATTTACAGATAAACCATTTAAGTCAATATGAAATTTTTAGGATTCGATAAAGTATTATGTTTATCTCCTCATCCGGATGATGTGGAATATTCAATGTCAGGTACAATTCTTAAATATAAAGATACTCATTTTGATATCGTGACATTAACATCAGGAGGTGATTTTGATGATACAAATCTAGCACCTAGAGTAACTGAAGTAGTGAATTTTTGGAAAGGAATAGAAAATGTATCATTACAATTTGGTGTTAATGATTCATTCAAATGCATGGATGAAGCTGCATGGATAAATTGGATTGAAAAAAGTTATCTAGATGATCATGATGCTATATTATTAACTACTGATCATGATTCGCATTTTGAGCATAGATTGGTTTCCAAATTTGGTTTGGCATTAACACGTATAAAGCCAATATCACTTGTAGAGTATATGTCACCATCGACTCAAAGAACTTGGCAACCAAATATATTTGTTGATATATTTCATGAATTTGGACTAAAGAAATCATTATTAAAAAAATTCAAATCTCAGCAAGGCAGATCATATTTTAAATCAGATCAGATTAACGGATTTCATACTGAATTTCAATGTTCTAAAAAAGGTATCTTAATGGTTGAACAATTTAATATAAAACAGGATTTCAGATGAAAATAGCATTTTTTACAGAAGGAAATATAGCAGGTAAGATACCACGTGATTATGATAATATGCGTACTGATATGGCATGGTTATGTACATTAGATGCTATTAGGATTCCTATTAGTATGATACATCAAGTACATGAACATTTTGATTTAGGTATAGTAATTATTCCAAAAAGTAAAGAATCATTATACAATTATCCATTGGTAGAACAGATGCGTAGGATATGTACAAAAATAGCAACTATGCAAGAAAGTACATATTGGTATTGGCAAGGAGGTTCTGTACAAAGTCAATTATGGTATCATTCAATATTACAATCCATGGACATAATATATTGTCATAATGATATGGATTTGAAATACTATAAAGGCATTACAGATGTTGAATGCAGATTATTACCTACATTAATGATAACAGATCATATAAAGACGTATGAAGGAGAACGCGAAGGAGTTATGGTAGGAGGTAATTGGGTTACTGCATACAGAGGTTTTGATTCATATGTAATTGGTAAAATATTGAGTGATAATATAACATCTCCTACTACCGGTAGAATGAAACCAGATGAACCATTGTTAGATATAAATCATTTGCCATGGATGAATTGGTTAGGTTGGATGTATGAATTATCTAAATGCAAATATGGAGTCCAGTTAGGAACAGCTGCGGCTGGG
>Ga0098059_1000633_pt1 | contig 19873 bp, 8 predicted proteins | sample 20_taG_FD_92580 | JGI IMG/M metagenome (GOLD analysis project Ga0098059, IMG submission 92580) | Marine viral communities from the Subarctic Pacific Ocean - 20_ETSP_OMZ_AT15318 metaG | ecosystem: Environmental > Aquatic > Marine > Oceanic | place: Subarctic Pacific Ocean | collected 2015-01-19
AATGCGAAAAAAGATTCTGTATCAACGAGTATCCCTGATGTAAATCAACCTAATGATGTAAGTAGCTCTGCGCACGAAGAGACTGGCAATTCTGGGTCTGAGATGGTTGCTAGCACTGGACTTAATAGTAGTCCTGCTTCAAAGAGTAAAGATGGTAAGACTAAACGACAAGAAAGAGCAATTAGTGGGAATGCTAATAACGAGGCTAAAAGTGTTGTCGAAAATTATTACTCTGTAAGTGATTACGATGAATTTATGTCTTCTGATGATTTTGAAGGTTTTCTAAATAGCTATGGTGAAGAAACTAAAACTCTCTACAAAAGGCATTTGGAAATGCAGACAGCTTTAACTCTATCTGGTTATATCCCCTACTTAGAAGATTATAGAAGTAGTAATGTCTATTACAGGCCACAGGTTTTAAGCTTTGACAACCCTGAAGGGAACGCCTTCCTTTCAGTAATGAAAGAAAGCAGTCCTCATAGGTTCTCTGAATTAATGAACAGTAAAGGTGCAGAAGAAACTTTATCTAGATCTAAAGAATTACGGCAGTCAGTTTTAGAAAGAAAAGGAATTGTTGTTAGTGCGATGGGAGCTAGTATGCAACATATTGTTGCAAATATACCTTTAGTAGGACTAGAGTATCCAACTCACCAACACTTAGGTTCTATTGAGCCAACGTACTTTATCGAGATGACTGCTCTATCTGATGAAATCGATAATTTAAAAGCTGACGGTTTAGATATGGAAGCGAGACTTTTTATAGGCGCTCAAAGTTTACTTCAAAGTAATGCTAAAGTGTTTAGAACAGTCCCAGATTCACATTCTTTAATTATTGATTCTTTTATAACCAGACTTATGGGTACTTACAAAGAAAAAGACGTTCAGGTCGATTTAGAAAGTAATCACATTAAACTTTTCAAAAGATGCATATTTACAAGTATGAATGTTAGTACTGTTCCTGGAAGTCCTGGAGCGCACAATATATATGTTCAATTTTCTGAAACAAATCCATACTCTACTACCGAAACAATAGACGGATATGTTGAATCTAAAAGTCAAATTACTGAAGAAGATATAAAAGAAGCAATATTAAGAGTTGATAAAATGCAATTAGAACCACATGGTCGAATTGCTATGCTATTACATGGTTTTGGCAATCTTAAAAGTGGAAATCAATTATTTCAAGAAGAGAATGCCGGACTCACAGAATTAAATCATATTGGACTTGATGATACTATAGACGATTTAACTGGCAAGCCCCAAGATTTTGCTACTTTTGAAACTGTTGAACAGAAAATACTAGTGGGCCCTAGTGCAAAACCAGTAAGTCAAGATGAAATGAATAGGCTTATTGAAAAGTATGCTAAAGAATGGTTAGAAGGGAGTGGTTTTGGAAATGCAGTTGCTGGGGGAGTGGCGTTAGCTATTTCAGCAATAGCGTTTTATTTTAGAAAAAAGATGATTCCAGCGCTACGGGTTTTGGAAACTTCTCCTGCCGTTAACAGTTTGATGACTGGGACAGCTAGAGCGGCAATGCCAGTTACCTTTCTAGGCGGCGGCGTTGATGCTATTGGCGATTCATATGAAAGTTACAGTGCTGAAAATGTACCTGAAGAAGATCTAAAACAAGCTATGAAATTTATTGAAAGAAAGCTAAAAGACAATGGCTTTGAGTTGAAAGACAAAATCGTAATGATATCGAATGGACCTATAGATAGTGAAATAATAGAAGAGCTGTTTCCTGATAATAATATGTACCAGCAGTTACCAGATGGTCGAATTGCTGTCATGGGTCATAATTTAATGGATCAAGTAGAGAATCATTTCGACACCTATAAAAATTCAGAAGCTGGTAGTGGTGTTAGGTATTTTGACGGTGACGGCAATGCTCAAACTAGTGAATCGAATCTTAATAAAGTTGGTAGTAAAGATGATACTAGAGTTGATATAAATGTAACTGAGTTTCTTAACAATTACCCTCAGTATAAAAGTCTCACATTTAAAGGTGAGAAAATTGACAGTTACTTATTGCAAGGAACCGAAGGGAGCACTAATGGCATTGCTAATATAAACAATTATTACAAGGCTATTAAACATATCAGAGAGCTTGGTCCTTTAATGCTTGCAGAGAATGAGTTTGGTGGACTTGATGATGAAACAATAACAAAAGAAACTTATGGAATACTAGTAGATGAAGTAGATCCTAATGATCCAGATCGCTTGAATTTAATAAATGCAGCATCATCAATGGTTACTAGTTTTTTAAATTACACTTATCATTATTTTAGAGAGTTGGTAAGTAATCAGGCGGATGGAATGTACAATGAAATGTCTAAAAGTTTTGGATATTCAATTGTAGATGTAGGTAATCTGTTTTTGAATTTAAACATAGAAAATAATAATACGGGATCTTATGAGTACTTTTGGAAACATTTCCAAAGAAATACGAACGTTTTGACTAACAGCAAGATACAGGATAGTGTAAGGTTCAGTGAGCAAAGTTTCATAGGAATAGATAATGCTAAGAATTATGCATCTGGAATATTATTCAATGGGCTGTATGCAGATATTGGTGGAGGTATAGGTAGTATTGACATAGGAGAAGATGATTATGCAGGTATACTAGATGTTGCTTTAGCTGGAAGTGGTCAAGGTGTCAATGGAAAGATAAATCAATTAACACTTTTCTATCAAGCGAGAGAGCAAATGATATTAGATTATATTTCTTACAATCTCGATAGAGGCGCTTATGGATTAACTGAAAATGTAATAAACAACTATCTTCCAGGAATTGGAGGATTTCTTAATATCTTTAAGAAAGACAACAGTAGTTTGCGAGAAGCCGGGTTCTTGGGTTTTTATGGGCTTTTTAATAATATTGCAAAGTATTTATTTGTACCTAGGAGTATTGGTGCTATACCTGCGTATCAGAAGTATGGCTTAAACAAGAACTTAAGCGAAGGTGAACAAAATCTTCAGTACTTTGGAATGGTTGCCGATACTATTGGTGCGACTGCAGTTGAAAACACAGTGTCTGGTTTTACTGGATTGTTTACGCCAGGTGCTTTTCTTTATGGAACCGTTGGGACTGCAGCAGGGTCCGTGAATGCTTTGCAAGAATTGAGTAAAGATGTGGTTGCTGCAAATACAGAGTCAGCTATTGTTCAAAATTATCTAAAACAAAAATACGACACAACTGGAACTGATTACTCAGAGTGGATAAGAGCGCCGTACTCTAGTGCTAAAGTTTTCAATGACACTATTGTAAATAATGCGCCGAATATGAATGGTAACTACTTGCAGTTTTTATCTGTTGACAGCAATGGGATTATACAAGAAAAGAATAAAAACATATTACCTTTTTCGAAAAAAGCTGTAATGAATACTCAGACCGGATTTGCTGAAACAGCAGATTACACGCTGTACGGGAGAAACGATGCTAGGATTAGACGTAACACTCCTTTTTCTTTAGCAATAAGAGAGTTTGTAAAAGAAGAAAACGAAAGAGCTAAGTTGGATTTTATAAAGAAACAATTATACATTATTGGAACTAACATCTTGATGGATTCTGAAATAGCATTTGCTATAGGCATGGAAGATATCTATAAAAGAGGGATAGATGAGCCAGAATACAAAGGTATGCAATGTTATCCAGATATAGATTTACCGAAACATCCATACTATGATGTTGATTTTAATTACAATATAAGTCCTGATTTTTATATGTGGAATATATATGAAGATGGAAGTGGCGGGTTGTCTAAAGATATAAAAGATATAGCTTTTAAAAACGTTGAAGCTGCTGTTGAAAGAAGTATGAACTTCTTTAAAAACCTTGAAAAGGGTGGACTTAAAACAAAAAACAATTTCTCTTTAAATGTAGCTGGAAGCAGTTATCAGAGTGTAGACATGAGTAGAACAATCAAAATGCATGTCGAGGGAAGTGCAAACCCAACAATTGTTTCACCGAAGGGTGAATATATAGACGGGCCTCCTTGTATAGATGCTTTTCGAGGCGGAAAAATCAAAGAGAATGAAGATGTAATAAACTACTATAAAGCAGAAGGAGATAAAGGCATTAAAGTTATTGAAGCAACAATAACTGATTTGGAAAGCAAACTTGAGTCTCAAGACAAGAGCAGTTCGAATTACAAAAAGATGACATACAGACTTGAGAATTACAAAAAGAAATTAAACTATATTAAGAATCTGTCTGGATATAAAAGCGATTACAAAACTATTGGAAAGTTATCTAACTGGGATTTTGATATACAAAATCTAAGTGAAACTGATTCCAAGACTATTCAAGCTTATATGGGGTTAAGAGATAAGGCTGTTAGTATTGAGAATATGTTTGGCTCTAGTACAGGGCACACTGGGAACTATATCAGTAGAGAAGGGATGGAAAGTAGTGATATTTGGGCTGAAGTAAGCGACACATCAGTAGCTGCTTTAGATTCTTTTTCTCATCAGTTCGATATGGATTCTGTCAAAAAGTTAGCAAAAGATTCAGTGTATGATATTTTGACTGAAAAGTATAGAATGAAAAGAGCATACCCTACTTTTAAATTGTTTTTTATAGAAGAAGATGAATATGAATCTAGATTTATAAACTATGATGATTTTTATTCTTTTAATGCTGTTAAAGAATTTACAATCCACAGATCAAGAAAGTTAGCTGGAGATACGGCAACAATAGTTCTTCAGAATGTAAGCGGAACTTTAGATGGTACTAAAAGAAACGTCTATAGAGATATAGACTATTTCAGTAAAAAGAAACGAAATGAGATAAAGCGAGATTTGGAAGATGTAGAAGTACTTGCAGATAACTACCAACAGAATTCTGCTAAAGATCAGCCTTTCGGTAGTATCGTTATGCGACCTGGTGTCAATGTACAACTTAGAGTTGGATATTCAAATGATCCTAATATGCTTGAGGTTATGATATCAGGAAGGGTTACTGAAGTTTCTTGGGGTAAGGCTGCAGACGTATGCGAAATAACTATTCAATCTTTTGGTACAGAGTTAACTCAATATATAAAGAACTCTCCAAAGACATTCTACAGTACTCATCAACTTTTAGGAGCGATGATGCTTTCTCCTGAGTTGAGACATTTTGGAAGGTGGGAGTTTGGCCAGCTTTTTCAAGATAGAGAAAACCAGGATTCAACTGTTGACTTTTATGATTACTCTCAAAATTCAGAATTAAATAACTGGAGTATAGTAAACTGGGCTGGTGATTTCTTTTCAAATAACTTTGGGAAGTTATTTGTTGGTGCTGCTGGAGTAATAGCAGTTTCTATTGCTATTAGAGCAGGTAAGTTTGGTGCTATTGATGATATCAGTAAAGCTGGAGAAGTAATATTAAAAGGAGGAAGTGCAACTGTTAACGCTACTAGTAAAAGCGGAGCCCTAGCTAGTGCTTTTGGAAGATTGCTTCAAGCGACTTTTGTTCCTGCTGCTTTGAGAGGAGGTCAAGCAATTAGCTCAACTGCTAGAGCTCCAGTAGAAGCTATGATTAAATTACTGAAAAGAAGTGGTGCAATTAATCGGGCTGGGTTCACAGGAGCTGCAAGAGCTTTAACTCCTGTTTTTAGTCGAGATGTTAGAATTGCTTCGGGATTAGGCCCAGCATTTGGTCAAATTAGCAAAGCGCTTAGAACAGGTCAGCCTATTACCAATGCAATGAGATTGAACTATTTTAATGCATTAAACAGAGCAGTAAATATACAAAGAGTAAGTTCTCATTACGTGGGGTTGCCGAGACTGTTAGCACATGGACCATTAAGTGCTAAGGGGTTAGGTGGCTTAGGTCAAATGTCTTGGAGACTAATGTGGGATACGCTAGGTAGTATTTTCACGGCGCAAATACTTATTGGTGCATTTGCTTTCGGTCTAAATAAAATGAGAAATCAATCAAGACAAAGTGACTTCATGAGTTTAAAAGCTATTAAAAGGTATCATGCAAAACAAATAGCAAAAATAAAAGTTTCTCCTGCTGATGACAATTTGTATCCTCCAAATCCTATGTCTTACATGAGGTTAAATTTCATGGATCCAGAGAGAGATAGCTGGTCAGGTTTCGCTATGGATAGCTTGTTTGCTATTAGCGATTACTTAGACATATCTCCTGCAATTGCTTCTATGATTCCTGTTAAAACTAATTTGGATCCGAATTACCCTGGCGCTCTTAGAGAAATATACAATCATTGGAGTAATTCTAAATCTTATATACTGAATAAAAGATTAACTGTAGATCAAACTGAATACTTTGTAGAGAATGTAAGGATATGGGATGTTTTTCATGAAATGTCATTAAGGCACCCTGGATGGATTTATGGAACAATGCCGTATGGAAAAGAATTTAGATACACTATGTTCTTTGGGGTTCCATCTCAGAGGTACTGGTCGAAGCCAGCGAAACCATATTTTGTTACCAGGATGAATACTCTAAGAGGGTACCTTATTAATGAGCAACAAAGTTTAGTTGAAGTTAAGAGTGCTTGGATAGAAACCTATGGAAAAGACAGCTGGGAGAAAAGTTACAATAGAAGTTTAGATAAAAATGCTGAAATTGTTGCATATGAAAACGTTATGCTTAGTAGTGGTCCTGAACTAAGAAAAAGTGCTAAGACGAAGTTTTACTCTAATAGTAATCTTAAGGCTTCTGATCCGTATTATAAAAACAGAACTGACATGGCACTTGAATTACAAGTAGAACTTAGAACTAAATTAGTAAGAGAGTATTTAGTTGGATTAGAAAATAGATTCGTTCCATTTAGAAGATATCATTATCTTACTTCTGAGGAAGATATTGTTGCTAATAATATTATGAGTTCTGAACATAATGTTGCTAATGCAGTGAACGTTGTATACTATTCTCCAGAAGGGGATACGCCGTTTTCTTCTCTTAAAATGAAAGCATCATCCAGTATACCTGATAATAAAATAAATATGGCAAATGTAGATCATGGTAAGAATGTCAGAGGTTATACAATGGCCTTAAGGTATGGTGTCGGATCTTTAACTTATGGAATGAAAGAAATATACAGAGGTGAATTGTTAGTATTAGGCAATCCAAGAATTAAGCCTTGGGATATTTGTGTTCTTTTTGATAGGTATAACTCTATGTCTGGTCCAGTTGAAGTAGAAGCAGTTACCCATTTATTTTCTCATGAAACTGGATTCTTAACAGAGATAGTTCCCAATGGGGTTGTAATTTCAAATGAACTCTCTACTTATCCAGTGTTAGATGCATTGAAGATTATGATTGGAGCAGTATCGTCTTTAAAAGACGGAAAGAATTTTAATTTTCAAGTAGATAAGATTCCTGGTCAAGATGGAGATTATTCGGTTGAGATTCCTGGATTGAATCCTGCGTGGGTTGAAGAACTTGATGAAAAAATGCGTATTTTTAATGATAGCAACTTGAATTTAACTAAAGTTATCGGTGAAAATGGCAATATGAACCAAGCTATTTTTAGATCTAATATGGGGCCTTCTGTTGCTACTACTGTAAATACAGGTATAAATAATATATTAAATCTGGGAGCGACTGGATACGGTAGCTATTACGGAGTCGGCGCAGGTATGGGCTTGGGTACCGCCGGCGTATTTTTATCACACATGGTGGGAAATACGAACTGGGTAAGAAATGCTAGCTTGGGCTCTGGTTTAAGTAAGGGTATTTACGAACTGAGTAAGAATGTAGTGGGTTCTGGCGCAAAGAACTTGGCCACTCTAAAAGGAGGGGGTTTGCTTTTTGGTGGTGCTGCTCTTGTAGGTGCAGTAGGTGGAGGATTGTACGGTTACTCTCTCGCTAGCGACCCAAATAGACTTTGGTTGACAGCAGCGCCTCTAGTTCTTTCGAAGTTGACAGAAAACGATGCGGTTATACTAGTCCCTCTACTAAAAGAAAACAGACCAATGGTTTCAGGAATATCTTTTAAAGATCCTATGTCTAGTTGGAGGTCTATGTTCAGCAATATATACAATGAGACCTTAGATCATGTTATAGGTGCTAATGATTATATCACTGAGTCAATGAGATATGGAGATACATTTTGGAGTCAGTATTCTACTGCGGCTAACTATAGTGATGATTTTAGGAACAGTTTAGCTGCTATGTACTATAAAGGTAAAACTTATTATGAAGCTTTTTTCGAACGGGAGTAAAGTATGAAAAACGGATTAGACAAAACAGTAGAAGGTCAAAGAAACACTTCTCATGAAACAACAAGAACTAAAGACAAAAGTCAAACTTCAACTTTAATAAAAAATTGTACGATTTTAAAAGTAAAAGGAGTTGCAACTTGGGAGGATTTCACTTACGATAGCCAAGACGGTGGAGGCATTTTAGTTGATATTGCTTTGCCGACAGGAAGGTCGCTAGTAGATAACACTGGAAATAACACTCAATACATAGAAAATGTAAGGTTGCGTCCAGAGTCATATCAGTCTCTCATGTGTGCTGGTTTGTTCCCAGAAGATTTTATAGGAGGAAATATTGATTTAAATACTCCCTTTTTCTCTTACAGCGAGATACAAAATAAAGGTGAGGCTGTTTTAAAAACAGTTTCCAAGGATTTTAGTAGAAAAAACACTAATAATAATGATATAATAACTCTTGCGGGTGACAAAATTGTCCCTAACTTTAGTTTTTTACTTGGAGCAGCTAAAGACAATGCTTCGAAAATTTTAAAAGAAATGTTTCTATATGAAAAAGCCATGGGGGAATACAAATGAAAGTTAATCCAAAAAATCAATCTATTGCTGGGGTTACTAAATTGGATGGAAAAGATGTTCAAGTTGGTAATTCTTATGATCAAGCAATGCCAAATGCAATAAACGTTATACCTGGTGAGCACGGTGGGCCAGGTAAAGTCTTTCTTGGTAATGGAGAGATAAAAAGTGGAGGTGAACACACGAAGCTAATGGGAAGTACAGTGCCTTTTCCTTTTTCGCTTTTCGCTGGACCTATATCCGCTCCACAAATAATCCCTATTGTGCCAGCATTCGAATATATGCCTTTCTTAAAAAGAGCATCTGTATATTCTGTTATCAGTTTGGTAAAGTAGTATGGAGTTAAAACCAGGCACAACTGACATACTAATGACTTCGGATTGGGATTTTGCTATCGATCAACAAACTGGAAATCTCGAGACTGTGGACAATGTTAATTCTGAGGTTCTCACTCAAATGATTATAAAGAGAGTTTTTTCTAGAAAGAGAGACTGGGCTTTACAACCTGATTGCGGAGCAGACTTAGAGCAATATAGAGGAGAGGAAATTACAGAATCCTTGATTCTGAGAATAAAATCAAATATAATTACAGAGCTCAATAAAGAGCAAATGCTAAAGGGAAGAAATATTGATGTTAAAGTTATAGTTATTTCTGAAACTGAAGTAATGATTTTAATTTTTGCAAAAACAGACGTTCAGGCAGATCCAGTTGTAGTAAGTTCTTCTTTGAGTTTAGATTCTTACGTTCCTGTGAGTCATAAATTAAGGAGAGTATAAATGGCGAAATTACCGAAAATAAAGAACATAAGTACGATACAAAAAAACTTCAACGATAACCTTTTAGCTAGAGCAAATATAAATAACCTTAATAGTGATTCGATTACTCGAAGTTTATTTCTCCCTCTGGTTGCTGAAATAGAAAGAATGAATGTAGAGAACAGAGAGTTGTTCGAGGGGTTGCAAATTGAGACAGCTAGAGGTACAGATTTAGATAAGATTGCTCGTTCTTTTGGTTTAAACAGAACGCCTCCTGCGTTTTCTGAAGTAAAGCCTGAAGAGTTTAATTTTATCTTTTATACTACTACTACTTTTGGGACGATTAATTCTGGACTGGATATTCTAATTCCCAAAGGCACTACTGTTAAAAATACTAAAGCGGCTAGGGAAAATGCAGTCATATATGAAACAACTCAAGACGTTATATTAAGTGCAAATTCTCGAAAAGGTTATTGTCCTGTAAGAGCTATAAATATAGGTCAAAGTCATAATGTAAACAAGCACTCATTAACGCGACACAATTTTACTAATTACTCTGACAATTCCAGGGGAACTTTAAAATGTACGAATTCTTTTGCTATTTTAAATGGATCTAATTTAGAAAGTGACTCTTCTCTTAGGTACAGAATAAATAAATTTTATGGTACGATAACTTATGATTCCGAACAATGTTTAATGTTAAAGGGACTGGAAGTCCCTGGAGTAACTTCTGTAAAAGTTTTTCCTAATTACTATGGGATAGGAACAGTAGGTATATTTGTATTTGGAGCTGGTAATAAAAGTAGTGCAAGCTTAGCTCAGCAAGTCAATGTAAAGCTTAACGAAAGGAAACCTCCTGGAACTAAATACTATGTAACTCAGGGCATTACCGTTTATCTTGATCTTGAGATTACAGTTTACTTGACAAGAGAATTAGATTCTGATGATCAGAATAGGCTTGTTCGAGGTGCGAAAACCGCCGTTGCAAACTATATGTCAAATTACCAGGGTATCTCTTTATCTTTAATTGATCTTAGGAATGCAATTTTAAATTCAAGTTCTGATATTGTTGGTTCGATTGATGCTGAAGGTCGCAGTAATATATTTGATGGAGTGTATGTTCGAAAGTCTTATGGTGAAGGTGGAATGACGTCAGAGAGAGTTAAAATTGAGATCAATAATGTGACTATTTCAAACGAAGAGGCTTTCACACTAGGAACATTAGAGTTAAAGTTTGAGGTTAAAAGATGAGCTTTTTATCGCAGAAACTAGCCAATACATTTCCTTTGCAATCTACAATTAGGCAAGATCAATCTTCTGTTGGGCAGAAAGTTTTTAATTGTATAGCAGAAGGGATAGAAGATGAGCTCAAGAATATTGTAAGTCAGAGTGATAACAACCCCTGGGATAATGACAATCATAAGTGTAGTTTGTCAAATATATACGTAATAGATCTCGAAGAAGAAGATTATTTTCCGCAATCAGATGACATTATACCTGAGACTACTTTTCCAGACGTTTATGGGATTAAAGATGGAAAGACTATACAGTTAGAACAAGCTAGCAACAGTAGTGATTTCCTTTATGCTGTTCCTGAATCGCTTAAATTGGCAAAAGGGTTTAGCGATTATACTCATACATACTTTAACAAACCGTCAATTCTTAGTTCAAATGCCAGTGTGAACGATAGTCATTTAGTGTATTCTAGAGTGTACGATGTTAATCAAAATCAATTCGTTATAACAAAGGGTTTCTTTGATTATGAGATTTCAGAAAGTAGATACAAAGTGCTTTCTAGTAGCACTCAGTTTGAAACAACAAAAGTACATTTTAAGTTAGGGATAAAAGTAATAAATTCAACTTTATATAAACAGAGCGATGACTTTGGTGGATCTACCCCTAGTAATACGGGAGGAGATCATGATCAGCTTCCTTGTATTGTCATTGAAGGTACAATAAACAACAATAAAAGTATTTCAGAGACCATAGACGTAATAAGAGATGGAGAATATATTACTGAAACTGAGTTTAAGAAAATAACTAATATTGAAACAAGTGGGTTTAACGGAGATGTTTATATTACTGTTGGCAATGCAAAGCCAACAACTTTAGATATCAAAGATAGTCAAAAAGTATACCCTTGGACTCAAGCGTCAACTCCTTTTAAAAATGGATTGTGTGAGCTTGGTTTCTCATCAGAGCAAGTGAATTTTGATGGAACTATTGTCGATTTGTATTATTTGGATATATATTCAAGGTACATAATAGATGAAAGAAATATAAAAGAAAACATAAAAAGACTTATAGACGAAAACGGAGATCCTTATTTTGAAGAAGGCCCACCTAGAGATTATGATCTTGAGGAAAGCTTAATAAGGGAAAAAGTAGCTACAAAAGTTATTGTAAATGAGAGTAATGTTCCTGTTACTCCTATAGATTTTATCATTGGGAATGATAGTAGAATTTATTTACTTTGTGATGATAAGAGAGTTTATATTTTCGATTTAGATCTTGAACCATTTTTAGTAAGGAAAGACACTAGTGGAAATTTACTTGTACCCTACAGGAGTAAAACCGTTCCTATTGTTTCAAAACCTGTTCAACAGAGAATAAAGTACGGAAAGACAGTTCCAGTTAAATGTGAAATGAGAGAAGTTATTGGAATTGCTGAAGCTTGGGAAGTAATGGTAGTCGATCCAGATGAAAATAAATATTTTATTGTGTATGACAGTACTACTGGTGATTTCAATCTAGTTCCAGAAGGTGACGCTTCCATTCCAATCGATCCTGTTACAAATCAAAAGTATTATCTCAATAATACGCTAATAGATCAAAAAGTCAGAGATGACTTAACTGTTCCATATTTGTCTTGGAAAGATTTTACATACCACATTACAGTAGATGAAATTGGACAGTGGGATATCTCTACAAGGGTAAAATATTATGGTGGAGAAGAGTTCATACACAATACTTCAATTATGTGTGAAAAGATAAAGCCAACTAGGATTTTATCATTAGATACAATGGTAAATTCATCACACAGGTACAGGAACAACGATGGAAGTGTAATAAAAGTATATGATGTTGCAGATTTAAATCCAAAAGGAATCTCTTTTGGAAGGAGACCTGATGAAATATGTATATTGACTGAGGATCAAGGGTACTTTTATTTAATATTCAATGCTAGTTATGATACTTTCATTGCTGATGTTCTTGGAAACAAAATAATAACAAGTGAATCTTTTGATAAAATTTTAATTGATTACGGAAACTGATAATGAAAAAATATACGCAAAGAAAAGTTTTAATCGACACGGTATTGGATGAAGGCGGTAGACATACAGGCTTAAACAGGCTGAAAAGCGAATCTTCAGATAAATACAGGGATAGATTGAGAAAAGTAAATTCGTTGTATCCTATAAGCACAATGGAGTATCTTAATTTCAATTTATCTAATAGGCTAAACCTTGAGGATAGAGTGGTTTTTAATATAAGTCTTGTAGAGAATCAAATAGATCTTGATGATCTACCAAAGATAGAAGTGGATGCTGTCTATTTGAAGGTTTGGAAAAATAAATCAAAAGATCCAGTATTGACGTTCAACTTAATTGAAAATAAATTTATGTCTTCCTTAAAGGCTGAATTGCAGCAACTTAATTTTTTAGCAATAGAGTCTGCTGACTATGATGACGAATTAAGGTGCAGAAATATTGTAAACTCAAATACTGAAGGCTACAGAGAAGGGGTTCGTTTCGCTCCTAATGGAATGCATAGGCTTGGTGAGAAATACATAACAAGTTTCATTTCGAACAATCCGATTTTCACTGAGAATAGCAAAGCAAGTGTAGAGGATTTAACTGATCCTGGAGACTATTTTCTTGATAAACTAAATGGTATACTGTACACTAGTCAAGAATTTGATGGTTTTGGTACTTTTTTCTACGAAAAGTTTCCTTTTGAGTTAAAATGGAATAGTATAAAGCTATATGAACTTAACGACAGGTCTATTGATTATCTCATAAGAGATGAAGTGTTAGTTGAGCCAGGAGTTACAGAAAGAAAAGCTCTGAATAGTTTTGGAAGTATGCTTATAAATAAAACTTTAGAAGATACTTTGATTTATTGGGACAAATAATGTTAAAGCAGCTAGATATAAATATTAAAAACTATGTTCATAATGAAGAAAAAGATATACCTTTAGTAGGTATATACAATGAGGATTATGATATCAATGTTGCGACTGCAGATAAATCTGCAATTGTTTCCATGAAGGATATTAGAACTAGATATAATACATATGTTGGCGGCAATGAGTTTAATATAACTGAAGGGGCCAAATTTTTAGATTTCAATTCTATTGTTTTTAAAGGCATCGACTTTGATTCTATTAAAAGAATGAGAAGATACAATTCTTTCAGTTGGACTCCCGTTTATACTAAAGGCTTTTACAGTATGTTCTATGAAGAGATGCAATTATACTCTTCGTATCATTATTCTTCCGTAATGGAAAAAGTTGATGATCATTTTGAAATAAACCTTAGAAGTGATTGTAATATCTCTAGTATAGAGATTGCTTTTTGGGAGAGAGAAAAAACTTTTATTAAAACTATTTATAAAAAGTTTTCTTTGGATAGCGATTTTACTAATAGCTCAAGAAAGTATAAGTATCGTTTTGAGAACAACAACACGAAAGTAATTACAAATGATTGTATTAAAAAAGAAGTTGGGAATAGTGAAAAAACTGAAGAGTCAATTAAAGAGTTTTGGGAGTACAATTACAAAGGCAATTCTAGTGGAAGGTTAGTCTTTACTGGTTATTTTCCTTTAGAAGATAAAAGCTTAGAGGTTGTAGCAATAAGTAATTCTGGAAACATAATTACTTTAAAAGAAGTAGAAAACATTGACATGGAAGATGACAGTGAGTATATCTATCAAGTAGATAACGATTTAGGAATCATTACGATAGGTGGAAACGAAAGAAGCAGTCTTTTCCTTTTAGAAGATATAAACTCTACACAAAGAGTTATAAAAATTCTCAATAGAGAAGAAATGAAATCTTACCCTAGTACTGGTATTCTTAAGGTTGGAAACGAATTAATTTATTACTCTGATAAGAGTTATGATTCCTTTTTAAATTGTAGTAGAGGGGTAAACGGGACTGTTGCTTCTGTCCATCCTCTAGGAGGAAAGGTACAGCACATAAAAACTGGAAAGAGTATTGGGAGTAATTATGCTATTTATTGTAAGTATAATGTTGCTCCTAAAATCAGATATGAAGTTTGCAATAAAGTTGAGAGGTACGCCAATTACGACAATTGGCTAAACTTAAAACCCATAGATAATATAAAACCAAATGGTGTAATACAGATATCTACAGTAGATAGACATGTTGCTGAGTTGGATTTGACAATTGAGGCTGATTATATTTTTGCTGATATGTATGGGCCGATATATTATGGTACAGATTTCAAAAAGCTGGTAGCTAAAGCGATGGATTCTTATGGAAATCCAGTTGATGGTATAGATATTACAATAGACATCATTCAAGGTCCAGGTTTTTTAAATTATTCTTTAATGTCTTTTACAGACATTTCCAATACTTTAGGAGAGATCTACACAGTATATGGAGTTCCTTACAATTGGGAATCGATAAAAAAGGATGTACTTAACATAAGGCATGAAAATAATAGAACTATAATGGATATAGAAGAAATTCCCGGTGGCTTGACTTCTGAAAGTATTCAAGTATTTCAAGTATTAAAACACGATCCAGTTCTAGGTACAAGTGGAAAGAAAATGAAAGGAGTATCTCAAGGTGCTAATTTAACCTATGGTAATGGAGAGCTTGCAGCTTTCGCTTTCATTGAAGTTGAAGAAACAATGGACAGCTCTGTGGATAGATATGAAGGTGGATATTGCTACCTGATTTTTGACAATGGGGCGAGAGTTGGTCCAAGGAAAATCAATCAGATAGTGACTACATTGGATTTATCTACAACGTCTTGGTCTTTTGGTGCAGATAAAGGTATGGTCTTACTTTTAGATAAAGGTTGTTCTGAGATTACTAATAATAGCGCACAGATATCGCATGTTATGGTTTTTGAAAAGGAAGCAGTTGAATTCAGTACGGTTAATTTAAGAGGTTGTCGGAAAGTCTTATACGAGTGGAGAAATGACATAAAGCATCCGATCACTGGAGATCTTGGAGCTTATTTTCCTATCGGCCCAGATAGCGTTTCTAAAAATGAATTAGGTTTTAATAGTTTGCTACCACTACCGGAGCCATACAATGATGACTCTAATCTAGGTGGTTACGTTATCCTATGTTCTGATTCCGTTATATTTCAAGCAAAATGCACAGATCCTATGACTGGGAATATAATTAAATCAAATAAAATAAAATTGAGAATTGATATTCCTGCATATTTGAATGGAATATCTAGACAAGAAGGGTTATCTATACCTTATGGTTTTAAGTTTGTTACTGAAGACTTTAATCATAGTTCAGGTATAGGAGGATCTACTTTTTTAAGTATAAATCCATTAAACGAGGATATTATAGATTTAGGTTTGGAGTTTAAATAATGGCTGATAAGAAGAAATCTGGCGTAACAGTTATGCCTATTTTTGTAGATGGTGAACAGCCATCTGCATATAAGTTTACAACTATAGGTGCTCAGGTGCTTAGAAGTAATTATGTTATTGAAAAAAGCGTTGGAGATATTTGGGGAGAATCTTACCCTTATAGCACTTTATCAAATGGGACTTTGTCTCAACCTTTTTTAAATTACGCTGCAAGTGTAATTGGTGTCTCTATTGGTAGGAAACTAAATATTTCCAATATAGCTAGACTCATTGGCCCTGCAGGAAATCTAAATCCATTGGAAAACAATTTGACTGATACTGGAAGTATGTATCAGAAATCGATAACAGAAACACTTGTAGCTAGTTATGTAACTAAAGATTACAATGAGGTTCAGTTGAGATATCGTGGAACAAGTCATGTTTTTTCCGATACAACTGTTTTTGCTAATCAGGTTGGTTCACCTACTTCATTGACAAATGCTGGCGACTATTACATTCAGAGCAATAGTAAAACTGTTATGACTGTAAGTTCTATAAGTCCAGGGAGCACTGTAAGTTACACTGTAACTCCTGCTTCTCTTTATGGTATGACTAGTTATATGGGTTCTACTTCTAATGTAATTCCTGATGAAAATCAGATTGCGAATCCCAATGGAGCTACTCTGTCTATTACTGGGCCTGATAATTTAGGTAGGTATTTAATTGAGTTGCCAACTATAACTGATCAGCCAATTAATAAGAAACTAAATAGCTCGAATTTAGTTTCAACTGAAGATATCAATCATGGAGCTCAATTAGTTCTTCCCGTTGCTCTTACCTATCTGTGCGGTGGCGATTATAGTGGATCTCAAGATGGTGTTCCTGGAACGGAAATACCAGAAGGAGTAATTTATTTAAAGAATACAGCAACAGAAGAAATATATGAAGATGCTTTATACCTGTACAACACTAGAAAGAGTTTGTATATTGCTAACACTACTTTAGATACATCTCAAAAATACTGCCTAATAACTTCAGGAACTAATATAACTAGTTCTATATTGGACCTTAAGCATAAGTTGGCGAACCATACTCACAATGGAACATTTGGAGAAAGTCATATAGATGTCAGGAGCTTAGAAAATAAATTTCAGCCTGTTTCTGATTCTGGTATATATATAGAGTCTGATGTTGGCAACAATCACTTTCCGCAATACTTACACAGAGACGGAAGTAGAGGAAGCGATACGGGGCTAAACGATGATAATGCAATGAGAGGCAATCTCGTCATTGGTTTAGAAGGAGGAACTCCTGGGAGCTATACTGGTATAGGAAGTACTTTTAAATTGCTTTTTGGTGCAGCAGCATCTCTTACTAGCATTCATAGAAGTGAGCCTGTCCCTGGCGGACAAAATGTTTTGCAAATCAATAATACTACTGATAGTTTATCTGATATACTCGTAAGAAGTGGTGGTGATACTGAAATTGAAACTGGAGATGAGTTCAAGGTTACAGCGACAGGAGATATAACAGTGTATACTGGCGGAGATGCTTTGTATAATGCTACCGAAAACAATAATTTTGTATCAAAGGGAAATATATTTAAAAACGGTATTGCAAGTTATTCAGAAGATGTTCTCGATCCATCGAATGCAAATGTCACTCTTGAGGAAGATGATACTGTTGATACTCTTGACACTAACGGCCATGATTTTGGAACTGTAAGTACAGCTTCTTGGTCTAGTCCTAGAGTTCATTACTTGTCATTTGAGGCTAAGAGTAAAATCGTATATGCATATGAAGATATTGCAGACTTTGAATCTGATACTCCTGCTACTTCCACAGCTAATGCTAACCTTTTAGGTATAAATTTAAAAGTACCATTATCGTCAAAAGCTAGAATATATAATATTAGTGTTAGCTACTCTCCAGGAGACGGCTCTTATTTTGATATACAAAATGAGCCTGGAGGAATGGGTTTGACTACACAGCAGCTTGCTGATGAACTTCTTAAAAGAAGACACTATCATTACTTTAACAATGTTGCAGATATAAATTTAGGCGGGTTCGATGATGGAGATAAAACTGCTCAGTTTTTAACTATGAGATATCATTCGAGTGAAGATCCAAATCATGGGCAATCTGATTTAGACTTAGTCTGGTCGCTAGATGTTGATGGAGACCCTCTTCAAGCCGCAGCATATGGAGGAGTAATGATTAGTCCTGACAATGTAACGGCTATTTCAGATTTTTCATTACCAAATGTTCCTAATGCAAGTGATCTTTGCATATCAATGGATATTAAAGTTCTTATAACTTATGGGTACACTGCGTAATGAGAAATTATATTGAAATTGAAGCTATTCTAAATGGAGATAAACAGGAAATTGAACTTCCTGTAACTTCTCATGTGAATAAGTATGTTGAGCAATTTCTATATAAAAAGTTTATCAATTTAGGTGGATGTAGATTAGATTATTTCGAGCACGATAGTATCAACTCTGACAATAACATTTATATTTATGATATGAGCAGTCTCACAAATAGAAATGAAAGAACCATTTATAAAGATTTAAATCAGTATATCGTTTCTAAAACTAATACGATAAATACTGTTTATAAAGAAATAATGATTACAAATAAGCTTACTAGAACTAGAGAAGGAAAAGAGATTCCTTTATTCAGGAAGCATATCCTCCCTGAAGGAACTACAGAAGCTGATATAGAAGTGATTTCTAATAACGATATGGAGATCAATGGTAGCTATGAAATATCTATAGAAGATGGTTGCATTTATACTAATTATGAAAATTCACATGAAAGAAAAACAGGGTTTTATACTCTGTTTTTTGTAATTTCTTCTGACGACAAAGGCAACTCTAAGAGGGAGTTATTGAATACTGTAGATACAGTAAGAAAGCTTGTTGCTGAAGATATAGATTTAAATACTGGACTTCCTAAAGCTGGAATTGCTGCTTTTTCAAGACAGACGAGTGCAGCTGGTTTTGTATTTAATGTGGTTGGAGGTGGGCCTTGGTATTGGAAGCCTTCAGAAGCTTCAATGATTTTTATCAAAAAACCATCAGGTTTACTTCCAATTGGAAACTGGAATGTATCTATCGCGAATGGCAATTTCAAAACAGTTAGCAATGGTATCCTGTGTAATTATTGGCTGCCTGAATACGCTCAGCAACCTTTCACTCCTTTCAATCCTTACACTTTTGCTATAAATCAAAAAATGCATTTTGTCAATGATAGAACTTTAGCTTTCAATAGAAGGGGGCTGAAGATTGATAAGAGCAATTTCATGCATTTAGAAATATATATTTACGATGAAAATGATCAAATCATTGATGTTTATACCACTAATACAGATAAGAGAGGATTAGAAGTTCAAAATTATTCTGTAATCTACAATGTAGATGCGATTGAAAGCTGGGATGAAGTAAGCGGTATCGTATCAATAAACGAAAAGATTGAATCTAGAAATAGCTATTTTGGTTACTACTATTACACTAGCGATGAATATGAAATGAAAGAAATATCTTTCAACCCTTTGCAAAACAAGGTGTCAAAAGATTACAGATGGATAATATATTGTATTCCCAATTTGGCCTATGACGAGAAGGCGATACACTATTTAGGTGTAGATAGAGATGGTATAATTAGATATTGTTCTCAAAGTTTTATCCATCCAGGGTATCCCAACCTTCAGGTTAAAGATAGTAGTGGTAATTACAACCCGGATACTATGATTGGTTCCAAGTATGAAGATTCCACAGGAGAGTCTTTTATAGAGAAGTATTCGAAT
>Ga0098059_1000634_pt1 | contig 19807 bp, 17 predicted proteins | sample 20_taG_FD_92580 | JGI IMG/M metagenome (GOLD analysis project Ga0098059, IMG submission 92580) | Marine viral communities from the Subarctic Pacific Ocean - 20_ETSP_OMZ_AT15318 metaG | ecosystem: Environmental > Aquatic > Marine > Oceanic | place: Subarctic Pacific Ocean | collected 2015-01-19
ACAAACAACACCTACAATCTTCGGTGTTGAGGACTTTGTACCCCGTAAAGGTGTAATGACTCGATACGCTAAGAAGATGGTTCGTCCTGATATGTACGGTCTTGTAATCGTTCGTGGTCTTCTCGGAGAAGCTGGTTCCTAATCTTTGATTTAGAATCATACTTTTCAAAAAATTCCCTCAAACTTTTGTTTGGGGGTTTTTTCTTTTTGGAGAAACTACTTATTATGAACAGGTCGTTAAGGACCTCAACTTTTTTAATTAAGGAGATATATTATGTCAAGAGTTGCAAGAAGTGCTCGTGTTGCGAGTAGACAAAGAACAGAAACCATTACGGCTTCTAAAACAATCGCAAGCGCAGAGACCGGTGAGTTATATTTGGTCGATCAATCTGGTGGGGCTGTTGTTATAACACTGCCTGAAGTACAAGAAGGGGCCTATTTTAAGTTTCTCATCCCTACAGAACTGACTGCTTTCAACGCAAAGACTATCACCATTCAGTCTGCGGGTGGATCCGTTGCTGGTGGCGAAATTGTTGGTTCTTGCTTGATCGTTCTAGATGGTGGAAGCACCGCTATGGGCGCCCATCAGGTAGCCGCAGTTGGCGATGACCATTTTCAATTTGTTATTGAATCCACTCACGCAGCGGACGATTTGTATGCTGGTTCTTATGTCGATGTTTATTGTGATGGCTCTAAATGGCTTATAACAGCAGAACTGAGAAATAATCAAGCCAGACTTATCGGTAAATTCCACGGATAATAGGTGACCTATGGGACGTAAAGCAAAAAGAGCTAAAGTACTCGTACGACAAATGCGAATCACAGGACAAGAGATTGATCCTGTGGTTGCTCGTCGTAACGGTGTAGAAAAACAAAACCAACAACTCATTGACGCTAGAGAAGCTAAAGAAGCAGAAGCACGTCGTCTTGTTGAAGAAGCCGAACGCAAAGAGCGTGAAGCATTGGAAGCAAAACAAAAAGCAGAAGCAGAGGCAAAACGTAAGGCTGAGGAAGCAGCAAAACAAAAAGCAGAAGCCGCCAAGAAAAAGAAAGCCGCTGCTGCAAAAAAGAAAACTGCCCCGAAGAAAAAAACATCTCCTGAAGAATAAAAAACAATTAATTAACATATGTGTTAGTCCTCCGTTTGCCCCTTGCTCTCCAATTGCTTGGGGTTTTTCTTTTGTGTAAAACTATTTAAAAGGAACGAGGATCCTATGTATGTCATTACCCACTTTAACACCAACATCAACCCAATCAGCAATAGTATTGCCTGTAACAGGAACTCATTCTAGTGTTGCATCAGCTTGCCCTATGGGCATTTACACAGGATCAGCTGAATTCATAACAGGTGCCGTTGCTCAAGTAGCTTTTACTTACAAAAGACTCGGTGGTGACGTATTAGATCTTGAAATAACAGAACAAAATGTTTATGCAAATTACGAAGAAGCGGTTTTAGAATATTCTTACCAAATCAATTTGCATCAAGCAAAAAACACCCTAGGACCAGCTCTTGGATCTCCAACCGCTTCATTTGACCACAAAGGTGAAAGAACAGCCGGTACAGATGGTGCATCTTTGAAATATCCTAAGTTCACATTTGACTACGCTTTCAAAATGGGAGACAAGTTTGCAACTGAAGCTGGTATAGGTGGTACAGAGCCCATATATAGTGCTTCATTCGACAGTGTGACAGACCAGCAGGATTACGACCTACAAAACATTGTAAGCGCTTCAGCAGTTGCTGGTGGCGTTCCATATGAAGGTTTAGTTGGTAACAAAAGAATTAAGGTAAGAAGAATGTATTACATCTCTCCCCAACAAATGTGGAGATTTTATGGATATTATGGTGGTTTGAACGTTGTAGGAGACCTACACAACTATGGACAGTATGCAGATGAATCTACATTCCAAGTAATACCAGCTTGGGAAAATAAACTACAAGCGGTTTCATATGAGGATCATTTATATACAAGAACTTCACACTATTCATATGAAATTATTGATAATAAATTAAGACTATATCCCATACCATCATCTGTTTCACCAGAGAAGTTTTGGTTTAGATTTACAATTGAAACTAACTCACCATTTGAGGATGATGTTGATTCAGGACAAAACGGAGTCAATAATATGAACACGCTTCCATTCCAAAACATTCCTTATGAAAATATTAACTCAATTGGTAAACAATGGATAAGAAGGTTCGCCCTAGCTCTCTCTAAGGAAACTCTCGGTCAAATAAGAGGTAAGTTTGGAGGTTCCATTCCTATACCCGGAGATAATATAACTCTAAATGCGTCTGACTTGCTTAGTCAAGCAAAAGAAGAACAACAAGCACTAAAAGAAGAGCTCAAGAAATTACTTGAGGAAACAACATATGATAAACTCATAGAAACTGATAAGAGTATGGTTGAAAACCAAAATGCAATAATTAATCACGCTCCTCTTGGAATATTTGTAGGATAACAAAATGGCAGACAATAAATGGTCAAAACTTGATGCTCCTCCGCCTCCAATGTTTCTTGGAGAGAAAGAAAAAAATCTTGTTAAACAAGTAAATGACGAAATAATAGAAAGAGTTGCTGGACAGCAAATACTTTACTTTCCAATTGACATTGAGCATACAGATTTTCACCCTTTATATGGCGAAGCAATAGAAAAAACATTTCTTCCACCCGTTAGAGTCTTTGCAAGAGTTGAATACCAAGGTGTTGAGACAAATGTTGTAGAGAATTTAGGTTTAGACAAGAAAACAGCTTTGAAAGTTATGTTTCACAAGAGAAGACTTACAGAAGACCAGAATCTCTTTGCCAGAGAAGGTGATTTTGTAAGATATGGTTCAATTTTTTATGAAATAGTTAAATTAAATGAACCAAAACACCTGTTTGGACAAGCAGACACACAGTTTGAGATCACCGCAGATTGTATAAGAGCAAGAGATGGAGTATTTAATGCAGAGTAATGAGCCAATAAAGTTTCAAGCATCCTCTTTGGAGACCATTGACGTCGGTTTGTTCGACTGGTTGAACGATGGGATGAACTTACACACCAGAACCAACAAGGGAATGTACAAAGTACCTGTTTTGTGGCTTGGCGCTGAGAGGTCTTTCCAAGTAAAGAACGACGTAAGGTATAGAGATAAGGTAGGAAAGTTGATTTTACCTCTAATGTCAATTAACAGAGACTCTGTTGATAAAGACCCTGCTTTTAAGGGCACGTTTCAAGCACACATCTTTGAAAACTCGGACCTCAAGGGAGGTGCTATCACTGTTGCTCGCCAGATTAACCAAGATAAGACACAAAACTTTCAAAATTCTCAAATAATCAAAAATAAAAAAGGTCTACAACAAACAGGACCAAATAAAGAGAATAACGAAATAGTATATGACAGCTATGTGTCTCCGATTCCAACATATGTTAGGTTAATGTATACAATAACGTTGAGAACAGAGTATCAACAACAGATGAATGATTTATTAACCCCATTTATCTCAAGTTTTGGCCAAATACACACCTTTTTCTTTGAAAAAGATGGCCACAAGTACGAAGGATTCATTGAACAAGGTTTTTCAATGAACAATAACACAACAAATGTTGGAGAAGACGAAAGAATGTTTGAAACCAAAGTTCAAATAAAAGTTCTTGGCTATTTGATATCCGAAGGGTATAATAGACCAAGACCAGCATTAGCCAGAAGAGAAAACAGAGCTAAAATTCGTTTTCGCTCAGAAACAGTCTCTTCTGACAAAAAACTTTAACTACATAGTGGTGCTTTTAACCTTTCGTACTACTATTTATAATGATATAATATATAAGGAGAATTATAAATGCCTACTAAGTTCGATTTTGTTTCGCCTGGTATTCAACTAAACGAAGTTGATGAATCAGTACTACCAGCGGAAGTTGTAGATGAAGGACCTCTTCTAATAGGAACAGCCCTGAAGGGACCTGCTATGAAACCTATTAGAGTGTCAAACCTTCAAGATTTTTATACCATATTTGGAGAACCTACAACAGGGAAAGCAAGTGGAGATAGAGATGTATGGAGAGAGGGTAATACCGTCAATCCCGGATATGCTCAATTTGCTGCTCAAGCACATTTAGCCTCAGAAACCACACCAATTACTTTTGTTAGACTTGTCGGAAAAGAAGCATCCGATAGAACTGCTTTAACAGGACAGGCTGGTTGGTATTTCCAATCAAATGGTGCTTCCGCTGTAGTAAATACTAGTGTTTCAGCTTATGGTTTATTCATTGTACAATCCGCATCAGCAGGAACTGCTGCTAGAACTGTTAATCATACTGGGTCTCTAGGGGCAATTTTTTACGTAACAGGTGGAGCTGTTTTATTAAGCGGTATTGATGGGCAAGGAAACGCTGCTCAAAAGAAAACTGCTGCTTTGATAAAGTCTTCAGGAGCGGGTGAGTTTACCTTAGTGGTTACTACATCAGCTGGTGAAGAAACTAAAACAATCTCATTTGATTCAACCTCTTCTAAATATATTAGAGGACAGTTTAACACAAATCCACAAAAATTACAAAATGCTAACAATTTTGGTGGAACAGATTCTAAAATATTCCTAGGAGAAACCTTCGAACAGGCAATTTTAGACGATGTTGGAGGAGGTTCGGCAGCAGGTGATCAATTTGGTATCATATTGGCTTTGCAATCCGGATCTGTTAACTCACAAAACTTTTCTTACCACTTAAGCCCAGCAAGAGCGGCTAGAACTGGTTGGTTTATCAACAGAGGATCTGATGAAGATAGGTTATTTAGATTAATTTCTCACTTTGATGGAGAATATGCTAACAAATCAATTTCTATACAGATCACAGATTTGAGATTAGGAAATACTGCAAATCCAGATTCTTCTTTTACTGTAAAAATATTAGAAAATGGTTCTATTGTTGAATCTTTCTCCGGTTGTAATTTGAATCCATCTTCAGCAGACTATGTTGGAAAGAAAATTGGTACCACGTATCAAAGTTGGGATTCTACAAATAAAAAATGGAATGTTCGAGGTCTTTATCCTAACAAATCAGATTATGTTTATATTGAAATGGATGCAGCGGTAGAAAATCAAATCTTGTCTGATACATCAGCCTTGCCTGTTGGTTTTTATGGTCCTTTGAGACACAAAGGTTTTTCTGTTATGTCGGGCTCTACAGGAGCACAGCAAAAATCAGATCTTCCAAAAATATCAAATGATATCATGCCGGCATATCTTCGAGCAAATAATAATATTCCAGAATCTTCTGGTTTAGCTGGAGAGTTTATCAGAGGTGTTGATCAGTACCAAACTGCTTCTTTCACCTTTCCTTCATTGAGACTAACCAATCAAAGTACCAATCAAGGGGCAAACTACCCTGTTAGGTCAATATTTGGAGTGAGACATATTCAAGGAAACTTAAAAAACAAAGATCCATCATATGGTGATATATTGAAATATAACCCAGCTATACCTGAAGCTGATGATGGGATTACAGTTTCTGATCAATTTGAAAGATCTTTTGTGTTTAACTTACAAGAAGTGACTTGCTCATATGATACAGGCGAACCTCTATATTATTTTGATGAAAATCATTCCTCAGCGACGCAAATTCCTCTACAAACTTTGATAAACGCTGGTGCAAAACAATTTGAGGCACCAATGGGTGGTGGGTTTGATGGAATAGATATTTTTAAAACTAATCCATTCTCTCCTAATCTTATTGGAACTTCTAGAAAAGCTTCATATGTCAATGAAACATTGCAATTCGCTTTAGATTCTGTTACCGATAAAGAGGTTGTGGAGTATGATACACTTTGTATGCCGGGTATGACTAATGAAACAATCACCAATAGAATGATTGACATTTGTGAGGATCGTGGAGATTCAATGGCTATTATTGATCTTATAGGTGTTTATGAACAAACATGGGAAAATGGAGGTTCAGTCGATAACGGCTCTGTCTCTACAATAGTAACAACAGCTCAATCTAGAGTTCTTGACTCTTCTTATGCTGCTACATACTATCCTTCTGTTAAGCTTAGAGATACCGCTGGTGGAAATGGAGACGTTGTTATAGTGCCTCCATCTGTTGCTGCTATTGGCGCCATTGCCAAGTCACAAGGACTTTCAGAGCCATGGTTCGCCCCTGCTGGGTTTAATCGTGGTGGTATTAATCAACTTGGTGGATCCCAAGGACCTAGAGTTGTAGGAACCACAGAACATCTTTCGAAAGCAGATCGTGATGATTTGTATACAGAAAATATAAACCCAATTGCAAGATTCCCAGCTTCTGGTGATATTGTAATCTTTGGACAAAAAACACTTCAACAAAAATCATCAGCATTAGATAGAATCAATGTTCGTAGATTGTTGCTTTACCTTAAGAGAAGAATTGGAAAAGTTTCAGAAACTATTTTATTTGATCAAAATGTTAATGCAACTTGGAAGAGATTCAAAGCACAAGCTGATCGTATCTTGAGTGATGTTCAATCAAGATTGGGAATTGTAGAATATAAATTAGTACTTGATGAAACAACAACAACTGCTGATTTAGTTGATAGAAACATTCTTTATGCCAAGGTTATGATTAAACCTGCTCGAGCAATTGAATACATCGTAGTGGACTTTGTGGTAACACGAAGCGGAATTGAATTATAATACTAGTTACAAAGAATATATAGGAGAATTAATAAATGGCTGGATTTTGGAGCACAAACAATATAGAACCAAAGAGAAATTATCGCTTTATGGTTCAGTTTACAGGACTTGCGGCACCCGGAGAACCTGATGTTCTTTACTGGGCTAAAACCGTAAATGTCCCAAATTATACAGTTACTTCGGTAACACATGATTTTTTAGATAATAAATATAACTTCCCCGGAAGAGTGGAGTGGCAAGACGTCAGTTTGGTTCTTGTAGACCCAATCTCTCCAAATGCTGTTACTCAAATTAATAGATTGATCGAAGCATCAGGATATGTTGTTCCCGCAGCAGCTCCTCCAATGCCAGGTGCAGCTGGAGATATTAAGTTACAAACTATTTCAAAAATCAAAGAAGGTAGTAAGACCGCTGGACATAGTTCAACAACTGTTGATGGTGGTGCGTTAGGAGATATTATTATCTCTGTTATGGATTCAAATGGTAAGTCAGTTGAAGAATGGACTCTTAAAAATCCTTTAATCATGTCTGCCAAATTTGGTGACTTAGATTACGCAAATGATGAGTTGAAAACAGTTGAGATGGCTCTCAAATATGACTGGGCTGAGTGTATAACTTATGACACTTCTCACGCTCCGTTATCTCCTGCTTCTACATCACACTTTGGTGTTAAATAATCTAGAGGTTTAGATGACATTTTGGTCTGCAAATAACGTTGAGCCCACTCGCCAATACCGATTTACTGTTTCTGATGGTATGGGTGTTTGGTGGTGGGCTAAATCTATTGATAAGCCATCTTTTGATATAGACTCACAAGAACACAAACTTATCAATCACAAGTTTAAATACCCTGGAGTGGCTACTTGGAATGATATAAAGATATCAATTGTTGATGTAGGAGAGAAAGTAGATGATCTAAACACCCAGTTAGGATATAGTGGATATGACCCAACTGGTGGTCTTTTTGTTGAAGGAATAAATAAGAAAGACGCATCAGAGGCGTTTAGAATCTCAGGTGAGTTGTCAATTCATCAACTAGATTCTCAAGGAAAGGTTTTAGAAGAATGGACTTTAGTGAACCCATGGATAAAGACCCTATCTTTTGGAAGTCTGGATTATAGTAGTGATGATCTAGTGGCTTTAGACATTACTGTTACCTATGACTGGGCAAAATTAACATAATTATAAGAGGTACAAATGACAATAAAAAATGATTTAGAGAAAAATGGAGTTCGAGATATGCACCAAGATTCTCCCCCACAAAAAAATTCAATACTAGATTTTGTTTCACCAACAGACTTTGTTGAATTACCATCGAAAGGATTGTTCTATAAAAAAGGACACCCTTTACATAATAAAGAAGTCATAGAAATAAAGTATATGACAGCCAAAGAAGAGGATATCTTAACCAACGAGTCTCTCCTTAGAAAAGGATTGGCTATTGAAAGGTTTATGGAAAGTATTATACTTGATCCAAACATCAAAGCTCATGAATTATTGATTGGAGATCGAAACGCTATTTTGATTGCGGCTCGAATTTCCGGTTATGGTGAAAAGTATGAAACAAAAATGGCTTGCCCTGCTTGTGAAACACAAAATGACATCGTTTTTGACATTTCAAAACCAGAAGTGTTTCATCCAAACCTAGAAGGATTGCGAACAATAAAGAAGAATGATAGAGGCAACTATGTTTTCAAACTTCCTGTTTGCAACTTTGATGTAGAGTGTAGGCTTCTTACTGGTAAAGATGAAAATGAATTAACAAAACAAGCACAAGCAAAAAAGAAACATAGACTTGAAGCTTCGAATGTAACAGATCAATTTAAAACGATGATTGTTTCCATTGATGGAGTTAGTGATAGAGGCATTTTAAATAAGTTTATTGAAGTTATGCCGGCCTCAGATGCTAGGGCTCTTAGGAATGCCTATAAAGAAATTATACCAAATGTCAAATTAAAAGACACCTTCTCCTGTATCTCTTGCAACCATGAGCAAGAATTGGAGGTGCCTTTCGGGGCGGACTTTTTTTGGCCTGACCGATAAATATATGGAAGCTATTTATGAACAATTCTTTCTCCTTAAACATTTTGGAGGATGGTCGTTCATTGAGGCTTATAATCTACCAATTGGTCTTCGAAATTGGTTTCTACATAGACTACAAAAACACTTCGAAGATGAAAAGAAAGAAATCGAAAAAGCTAAGCGTTCAAGATAACTCTTGGCTTTTGTTTTTTAAAACTATTTAATGAGAGGTGTTAATTATGAAGATAGACTTTACAAATAAAAAGCAATTGCTTACGGAGTCATGGCTCCAATGGTTCGGAGAATGGAACAAAGAGTTCCTTAGATATGTTTACGGAAAAGATGTCAATATGACAGCTGATCTTGGTGCGCATAAAATGTTGACCAATTTAATGAAGGAGGAAGACGAAGAGGGGCCTAAACTGAAGTTTGTTATACGAGGAGAGGTTGAAGATGTTAAAGCATATTCTAAGGCAATTATGGCGGAAAAGGAATATTTGGATCATTTCATCCGTTATGGTAAAGAACATCCTCGATCACAAAAATCAAAAGAATTATTAGACCAAGCTGTTGGACATTTTGAACAAACAACAGGCATTACTTGGCCGTTTAAAGATGAGGGTTAATAGATGGGTGAAAAAATGACACCAGAACAAATGGCTGCAAGACTTGAGAAACTAGAAAAAGAAGCTGAACTTAGAGAGAAGAACAATAAACTAGATAAAGAATCTGTTGAATATGCTAAAAAGAAAAATGAAACCGCAGATGAATATGTTAAAAGACTCTTAGAAGAACAAGATATCAAAGGTCGTGAAATACGACTGGAGGTAGATAGAGCTGCTTTGGCCAATGATAGATTGGAAATGGAGAATCAACTTTTCATTCTTAAAGAAGAATATGAAAAGATGTCTCAAGCTGCTTTGACTGCTCAAGAAGAGGGTAATCATGAGCTATTTCAACAATACCAGAATAATATTGCAACGCATGAAGCTGAAATAGCTCTGCTTGAGGAAAAAGGAGTTATTGCTAATAAATTAGCCAAATCCGATAAGAAAGCAAAGAAAGAATTGGAAGGAGCGTTAGGTTCGATTCAAAAAAAATCACTTTTCTTCACTCAAGCAGAAGGCACATTTGTCGGTACTTTTTTTAATATAGCTTCTGCTATGAAAGAAGCAAAAAACCCAACAGAGGTTCTAACAGCGTCTTTAGGAAAGTATTTTAATTTACAAACTCTTGCAGTTTCTGTTGTAACAAAAGTAGTTGAATCAACATTGTATATGGCAAAAGCTTTAGATGAGTCAAATGCAAAATTCGCAGCTGCAACTGGGCTTGGAAATAAATATATGGGCACTCTTTTGGAGATGAGACAAGAAGGAAACACCTTGGGTGTTACTTTTGAAAATGCTGGTAGTGCACTGGAAGGTTTGACTGAAAATATGGTTGGTTTCGTAAGGATGTCAAAACAAGCACAAGTTGAACTTAGTATGACTGTTGCAAGGTTTCAAAGAATTGGTATTGACGCAAACACTTCTGCTCAATCAATAAATAATTTTACCCTAAATATGGGAAAATCAGAAAAACAAGCTATGCAGATGTCAAAAGAGTTAGCCCTAATGGGTCAGTCTGCTGGTATTTCGGCTGGAAAAATGACCAAAGACTTTCAAACAGCCTTTAAGTCTCTTGCTGTTTATGGTGATAAATCAATTGAGGTGTTTCAAGGGTTGTCTTCTGCTGCCAGGGCTGCTGGTGTTGAGGTATCAACTTTAACCTCGTTGGCTGGTAAATTTGATACCTTTGCAAGTTCAGCAGAAACCGTTGGGAAACTAAATGCTTTACTTGGATCTCAACTATCTTCAACAGAGATGCTAATGATGACAGAAGATAAAAGGGTAGAAACACTTGTACAGCAAGTTCAAGCCCAAGGCGTCAACTTTAAAGATATGAATAAATTCCAACAAATGGCAATCGCTAACGCTGCTGGAATAAGTGATATGAATGAGGCACAACGAGTCTTTGGTATGAATATGAAAGATTATAAAAAATACCGCAAAGATATGGAAAGGCAAGAAAATATACAACAAAGGTTTAATGAAGCTATAGAAGCTACCATACCTCTACAAGAAAAAATGCAAATCTTTATGACCAATTTTGCCCAAGCAGTTATGCCATTGGTTGAAGGAATGGAAATGTTCTTGGACTTTATGATTTATATAACAAGTAATAAAACTGTGATGGGATGGGTCTCACTAGCATCAGCAATAGGTTTGGTTGCTTTTGCAATTTGGGGAGGTCTCAAAGTAAAGAGGACTTACTTAGCAACAACAGAAGCCTTAGCTGGAGCCAAGACACTATTAACACAAGCTTCACAAAGACAAGTAGCAGCTAATGTTGCTGAAGATGTACAACAAACAAAAAATATAGCAAAAGATATAGTAGAAACGCAGACAGAAACAGCCAACGCAGGAGCTAAAAACCTATCTGCTAATGGTTCTATGAATTTAGGACGATCATCAGCCCTAGGAGGCCAAATGGCAGGAGCAGGAGCTCTTGGTATGTTAAAGTTTGCTTTGGCGATACTGATGATTGGTGCTGGTATTTATCTTGCCGCTAAAGGCATTGGATATATGGTTTCTCAATTTATTGAATTAACTAATGTTGGAGACGGAGCCATTGGAACAATAATTAGCTTTGCTTTTGCTTTGTCCACGTTGATGGCTACTGCTGGTTTAATGGGAGCCGCAGGAGCTGGTGGTTTAATTGTTGCCATGGGCAGTTTTGCAGCTGGTTTATATATGATTTCTTCAATACTAGAAGATAATGAGGCTTTGCAAGAGGGGTTAGAGAATCTTGCTCTTGTAACAACAGGCCAAGGAGCAGCAGCGATGAAAAAAGGTGGCTCTAGATTAGCTGCTGATATCAAAACCGCTGTTAGTGCTGCTATGACACAAAGAATGGAAGTAATAATCAAAATCAAAGATGAGGCTTTGAAAACAATGGTGGAAGATATTGTTGTCAATTCAATTAGTAATGATGACAAGATAGCAAGAGCCATTGTCTCAATAGGATAATAGTATGAGTTTTAAAAATAAAAAATTAACAGATTTATTAAGTGATGTGGATGGCACTAATAACTATGCTCAAAAAACAGACTCTATCTTAAAGGTATATTCTCTAGTTTCTAACTTAGAAGTTGAGTTTAAAGCTTTTTTAACAGAATTGTCAGATAATTTTCAATCATCTTGGAACTCAGAGCAAGTTTTTGGTAGAATGGATCCTATGGGAACATTTCAAAATACAAAAAGGTCTGTGTCATTGGGTTGGGATATTCCAGCTGGTTCCCTTGATGAGGCAAAATACAATATGGAAGCAATAAGCACTCTAACTTCAATGTTATATCCAGGATACTCTTCTAATCCCGTATCTTTAAAGGGAGAAGGAACATTCACAACAGCAAATTCTATATCTAGAAACCCTTTAGTTAGAATAAAGTTTGCTAATCTAATATCAGCTAATGATGATTATACAGCAAAAAAGGGTGGTCTTCTTGGTTGGATTGATGGTGTCAACATACAACCTCAAATTGATCAAGGTTTTATAATTGAAGGAAAAAAACACTATCCAAAATTATATAAACTAAGTTTAAACCTAAATGTTCTTCATGAGCACGATCTTGGGTTTGATAAAGATAATCAGTGGCTTGGAATCAACAATCCTAAATGGCCATTCGGAGAATAATTATGAGCAGATATAGTAAAAGAAAGATTGCAACAAACGATGTATATCAAGATGAAGATCTCTTTGAAAAAAGAAATGTCAAGGTTATAGAACAATATACATCTCCAAAGTTTTCGAATCCCTCTGAGGAAGAGCTTCGAAAGATACCACATATAGAACATTATTATGTTGCAGGACAAAGGATGTTTAAGTTATCTCAAAAATATTATGGAGATCAGAAGTATTGGTACATAATTGCCAGATTTAATAATAAACCAACGGAGGCTCAAATAGAAGATGGGGAAATACTAAAAATTCCAACAAACTTACAACAAGCACTTGAGGTTCTTGGATAATGACGAAATATGGTATAAAAGAGTACTTAACAAGTAAAGTCAACTTTAATCGCGATAAATTAGATTTTTATTTTACAACCGATTTGGCTAATAGTCATGTCTACTTTCTTTCTATACCAGAAGATGTAGGATGGACCTCAGCAGGAGATGATGATGATTACAGATTTATTAGTAATAAAGAATGGGTTGAAAATGGAACAGTTCCTGAAGACTTTACTAAATTCAGTGGTGATGAAGAAGGCAAATTAACAACCTTTGGAGAATTATCAGCTTGGGCAAGATGGATATTACTCTCTTACACTCTGGGTTTTTCGACACCAACTGGCATAGTCGATTCAGCAGCCACTGTCTATCAAGACGATGGTGATCTCAGAGAACTGTTAGGACCAGTTTTAAAAAACGAGGCCGTAACAAGATATACCAATAGCCCTTATGACGCGAATTTTATATCTGGTAGGTTGTTAGCAACATTCAAATTATTTAATGACAAGCTAGGTGAAGAGCAAACACTGGATGATATCGAGCTTGAATATTTTAAAATATATCACCCTCTTTGTAAAGATATTGATTTCGTAAAAAAATTAAGAATAAAGATAACTAAAACAACAGGAAAATCAGATTTTATTGCTGATCGTTTTGGTATAGAGAAACGATTTGATTTTAATTCTTTTGCAGAAGAAGCACAAAAACTAACAACAGAACAATTGGCAAGAAAAGGAACAGAGACAGGAAAGCCAATATTGTATTCTAAATACGATTCTGATGGGTGGTATTATTCTCCAAAACAAGGTGAAAAAATACAATACTCTATTGATGCAGCTGCCAAACATCCCAATTTACACAATAGACTCTTAGAAGGATCAAAAACAGGCGGTAAAGAATACTATGTTTCTAGAGAAAGATTAAGAGAATCACAAATAAACGACAACGCAGTATTCTTTGATGTTTTAGAGTTTTGGGACGAGTCTCTTAACTTTTATGAACTTGATCATAAGTTTGAAGATCCTGGTAGTGGAAAACTTGGAGATGTATATGACCCAACAACAGAGGTTGTTGATTGGGGGTTTGACAAAACCAACATTGCAACTGGTCCCGATGATGTTACTTTTGCATATTTCTTAAAGTTTATAGACTTAATAAGACTTGATATACAAGACAATGAATTAGAAACTTCTCTAGGAAGTAGATTCACAAAATTAGCAACTCAAGCAAAAGAATATATATTGCCTAGACTTGTTCGAGTTTATGAAAACAAAGTAAGAACAGAGATTGCTAGAGAGTTAGAAAGATGGACAAAAGCAAAAGATCCTCAAGATCTAGATGAAAATAATGTTTTAAATGATGCAGAAAATGCAGCTATAGCAGATTTAGCCAATTTAGACACTTCAGAACTTGCTCAAGAAGACCTAACAGACGAAGATATATCAGATAGAGAAACAAAATACAAACAATGTGTACTTCTTTTAAATCTACCAGAACTTGTTGCAGATTATAACAAAGAGGTAATGGATAAAAAGAAGAAAAAACACTCAATGCATTCCGATGGCTTATATAACAAAAGATTTACTATGGTGAAAGATGGGTCAAACCCATCGGACCAAAATGGTATAATAAACAAGTTAATATTACCAAAAGCAGACAAAATAGAGCCGTTTCTAAATATGACAAATGAGTTATATGCTTATTTGAGTCCAAAAATTAGACTTTACAAGGTTTTCTTTGACCCAACTAATGAAAAAAACCCTCATGTAACTCGAGAGATTCCTTTTAAAGCTCATACCACTACTGCTAGGGCAAAACTACTCTCAAAGGGAACTACGTTTGACAGAGGAGATGGCTTTGGAATAAAATCTTTTAATTTCTCATTCGATGGAGAGACTCCTGCTACTTCTACAAAATTTATTAAGGCAAAATTAGAATTATTTTTTCAAACTTTTTCTGATTTTACCAAAGAAAGAGAAGTGACGATTGAAGGAGACACTTATAAGTTTAGATATGTAGACCTATTCGTAAATACTAAATTTTGTCCTAGAATGGGAGCAAATGAAGGAGCGAATGTAAATTCACCTCTACATTATGACCCATCACACTACAGAATAAGAGCAGATGTAGGATGGGAATTTCCAGAAAGAGGGGTTCACGGAATAATGAACAGGCCATCGGTAGTCAATGGTAAAAAACAATTAGAAGATGCATTAAATATAACAAACAAGTCATTTTACTTAAACCTCATTGATCATGATATTAGTATAAGCGACCAAGGCACTGTAACTATCAGTGCTGATTATATTGCTTATATAGAAGGAGCTACTGGTACTAGAATAATGAATGCTCTAAATTCTAAAGAAGCTAAAGAGTTTGAACAAAAACAATTAAAAACTTATGAAGAAGCCTTGCAGAATGAGTCTTGTGACGAAGCTCAATTATCAGAACTTAGAGCAGCAATTCAAGGCGCTAGAGTGCTTTCTAGAAAGAAACTCTATCAATCCTTAACAGAGAAGTTAATACTCAATGATTGTATGTATACTTGCTTTGTTGATAAATTTGATAGAAAAAGATTTTCTAATAATCAATTTTTTACAAAAAAGCCAAAGTTGAAACAAATACCTAAAGTAGAAACTATCAATGATAAAAAAACAGTTAAGAAAGTTTCAAATGAAATACCAAATAAAAGTGCAGAGAATGTAGAAGATAAGTGGAGCTATATTGTTTCAGAACATATGACTGATCCTGATCCTAGTCTGGGTACAAAAGTCAATTTTTTCTTTTTTGCTGATTTAGTTTATTTTTTACTAGATTCTTTATACAAAGAAAAAAATGAATTTTTTCCTGAAGTCGAAAACATCAAAGTCATCTTAACTTCTTTTGTGTTAAATCTTTTAGGAGAAAATGAAGAATTGTTGGTTAATATAGGACAAATCCCAATTGATCTAGAAACTTTTATAGATTGGTACAAGGTAGAAATATTAGATAAAGAAATAGAAGCTATTTCAATTATAGATTTTATAAAAAGATTTTTTCTATATCTTGTAAAAGATATTTTCCAAGAAGTTTGTGTTAATACCGCCCAGCATAAAAGATTATCATTCAAGACAATGAGTTTAATGGCTATTGATGAAACTAACCCCGGGAATGACCCTCTATATACGTTAGTAAGCAAGCAATTGACAGAAAAACCAGAGATTAAAACTCCTATCTTAAATTTGGCAACATATCATAAAGAAGGACTCTTGCCACTAAGAACTTCTTCGATATCTAGAAAAAGCTCGTCTGCTTCAGATTTTATAAATTATATGACTATTTTTGTTCACTACAGGCCTGATAAATTTACAGGACTAGGGATAAAATCTGATGATGAAACAAGAGGAGTTTATCATTTCTTTATTGGAGCAGACAAGGGTTTGGTAAAGAAGATAAGTTTTTCAAAATCAGATATACAATATATGAGAGAATCTAGAATGATGAATCAAGGCACTAACAACCTCCTCCAGTTGTCTTCTCAATATAGATGTAATTTGACTATGGTAGGCAATACGTTATTATACCCTGGAATGGAGATATTTGTAAACCCGTATGGTTTTGGAGGACCAGAGTTTGGACAACCTAATGACGGCCCTGGAACTGTTGATGTGCCCAATTTATCCAACATTATGGGTATTGGAGGCTATCAGCAGGTAATAAAGGTCAATTCCACTATAACTCCGGGAAAATTCGAAACAACTATAGATGCCATATTTATTCATTCCGGAGAAAAAGAAGAAGAAACGTCTTCTTCAAGCCCAAGAAGAACAATACCTAATAATAAGTTAAAAGACCTATGTGCTATTAATGATAAAAAAGCAGATTCTGCAACAACCGAGAATTCTACTCTTGATTGCACAGAGATTATAACAAATGTAGAAAATTTGCTATTAGATTACTCTAGAACTGGTACTATAGATGGAGATGAAGAATGAAATATAAAGGATCAAAAGATACAGAATCAACAAAGCAACTAGTCTCAGAGAGAGTAAAATATAAACTAGATCCCTTTAGAGATATAAGTAATGTTATAGACTATAACTTTTCAGATAGAGTTTATTATGGTAGGATAAACAAGAATTATAATTCAATGTATGTTAATGAAGAAACCTTATCAGGTATTAATAATTCTATGAACCCACATAGTGCACCTAGGTGTGTTAATTTTGTAGCTGATGCTTTGCATGCATTTTTAAGAAAAATGGATCAAGCAAAACTCATGGGGAGAATCGATTCAGATTCTTTCTTTAACAACCTAAGAGTGCATAAAGCATATGAAAACCCACAAGAACTTTACGTATCTTTTGTAAATGAATACCTGAGTAGTTTTAATAATTTAGTTAACAAAGAAAAAATAAATAATTTTAAGGATTGGATGGCTGGGTTAATAGACTGGAATACTAAAAATGGTTCAAATTTTCCATTAACCTTTTCTGGTTTTCAGAAATCTAAAAGATCTAATATTTTTACCTCTGGAATGGCTATAAGCTTCTCAAGTGAATCAGCTGATGATGATTCAATGAAAGAGAAGATGTTTTTAAATGACAAACAACTAGAATTTTATTTAAGCGCTGCTAAACAATATGGATTCAATGTTCATCAAAATGCTCCATGGATTATTGTAGCAGATATAAATTCACCAGCTATGTCATTATACACTAAAAAATATGATCTGTCAACAGAAAATGAAATATTTCTTAATAATTTTTCTTTATGTTATGAAAGAGATATTGATTTATTAAAAAAATTATTACAACACAATTGGAAATTATATATAAGTAAAAATAAGAAAATAACTTTATTAGATACTAAATGTAATAAGACAAAAGTAAGCAATATATATATAAATAATAATATTAATATTAATAATATATATTATATAATAAATTATATAAATATAAGAAACACGGAAGAATATGGAAGGTATTCAAAACCAGAATTAGACAGAATAATTAAAAAAGCAATATTTTTTGAGAAAAAACTTGACAAATCTAAATCCATCAGTTATATTAATGAACAGTTTAGAGTTTTGAGCGTAAAACGACCCGGAACCTTAAATGATAAAATTAATATCACTCGGAGGAAAAATGATATTTCAGATAATTGATGATAAGAAAGAGTGTCAAGGTTATTTTGCAAATGGAAGATTAAGATTAAGAGATTTACCAGAGATCTTAGAAGCTACTTGGGACTGGTCTCCAATGATTGGAGATAAAGATGTCAAATTAGCAAGATTGTTTGCTCTCGGTCAAACGATACACCAAGCTTGTCCCGATCACCTAAAAGAGAGATTGGAGATAAGAGAACGAAAGATAAAGGCTCACCTAAAATCTTTCATCTCATCTAAAGTAAATCTATCGGATGTTTGTTTTTATAAACTTGTTCCTGAGAGGGACATCCAACACTACTACAGTCTTTTAAACGAGATTACCAAATGGATAATTGAGAATAACCAAAAACCTCAAAACTATCGCTTGATGCACAATATTAATATAATGTGTAAAGAACTTTCTCAACAAGAAATTCGCTTCAACCGACACAGATGGAAACAACATGCAAAAACAGATCAGAAAGCAATGTATCTTGTTAAGTCTCATTGGGAAGGAAAGTCTTTTGTTGATTATAACCCTTGGGGAACCGTTACTGGACGTTTAGGACTCAACCAAGGGTCTTTTCCTATTCTTAACCTTAAGACCTCACTAAAGGACATTATAGAGCCTAAGTGGGATTGCTTTGTAGAACTTGACTTTAATGGTGCCGAGTTGAGGACCCTACTACACCTCTCCGGACACCCACAACCCACAGGAGATATCCATGATTGGAATCAAAATAACATTTTTAATAATTCTATTGAACGAGCTGATGCTAAGAAGAAGATTTTCGCATGGCTTTATAACCCAACTTCAACAGCAGTTGACACTGACTACTATGATAAGTCAAAGGTCTTGGAGAAGCACTATGAGGAGGGAGTTGTCACTACTCCGTTTGGAAGAACAATACCTTCAGATGATTTCCATGCGCTTAACTACCTTATCCAATCTACATCTTCAGACAATTTCCTTGACAGAGCCTGTGCAATCCACAAATACTGTAAAAGACTCAAAACAAATGTAGCATTTCTTGTGCACGATTCAATTGTATTAGACGTGCCACTTGATGAGAAGAACAGAATAAAAGAAATTGTTGAGATCTTCGAGAACACTAAGTTAGGAAAGTTCAAAGTCAATATCAATGTTGGAAAGAACCTTGGAGAGTTGAAATGATAACAATTGGACTTGGAAACGCTGGAATAAACATATGCCGTAAGCTTTCAAATTTGGGCAAATACAAGACGATAGAGTTGCACGGCGGCAAAGGGTTGCCTGAATGTCAAACACATGAAGAATACGAAGCTAGCGTCCCTAAATTAGGAAACAAGCTACGACTTGGGAAAGACCAAGATATTTGGTTGATTGTATGTGGAGCTGCAAGAGTTTCTGGAACAACCTTAACAATTTTAGAACAAATCAAAGATCGTGAGGTTAAAGTAATGTACATTGTGCCTGATTCTTTTTTTATGTCTGCAACACAAAAGAAACAACATAGAGTCGTTTTCAACGTTCTGCAAGAATATGCAAGATCTGGAATGATCCATTCACTTTGGCTTATTGATAACAAAGAGGCAACAAAAATAGTTGGAGAAGGCGCCCTTGGTTCATACTATGATAACACCAATTCAGCAATAGCAAACTTCCTTGCGAACTATAATTGGTTTAATAACACAGATCCAATTGTTGGCAATTTACATGAGCCAAAAGAGATATCAAGAATTCGTACCGTATCAATCGGAGACATAGAAGAAAATGAAGAAAAGTTGTATTTTTTACTTGACAACATTATAGAATCATGTTATTATTATAGTATAAGTTCTGAAACAAAAGAGAACGATAATAAACTTCTCTCAAGAATCAGATCTTATTTAGAAACAAAAGAACAAACAACTTTTGGAATTTGGGAAAACGCATCTAACCGTTCGTTTTTCTATTCTATAAAATTTACACATTA
>Ga0098059_1000638_pt1 | contig 19719 bp, 17 predicted proteins | sample 20_taG_FD_92580 | JGI IMG/M metagenome (GOLD analysis project Ga0098059, IMG submission 92580) | Marine viral communities from the Subarctic Pacific Ocean - 20_ETSP_OMZ_AT15318 metaG | ecosystem: Environmental > Aquatic > Marine > Oceanic | place: Subarctic Pacific Ocean | collected 2015-01-19
ATTTCTCTGTTTGCATCTTTTAATTCTTCTATATCTTCTAACACTTTATCCATTTGTTTTCTTAAAAATTCTATGTTGACTTTGTTTAAAGCCATAGATTCAATATGTTTCTCTATCTTCTCGGTGGTCTTATATAAATCCTCGATCATCATAAATTGCTCGGAATCTGCTGGAAGCGAACCTAATTGACCCCTGGGCCATTTGATTCTAAATTCTGTATTTTCAGTTAAATCTTTTTGCATTAATTCTAATTTTGTTGAGTTTGAATTTAATTTTTCTTGGATACCAAAAAAAGCCCACGTTCCAATCGCAACCATCGTAATCAAGCTCGCAACTGTTTTCATAGGCATTTGCACTTTTGCCTCGTTTGAGATATCCATAGCCATATTATTCTTTCCCATGTTTTATTTCAGTTATGGCTAAAAGCACTAGCTGTTCTATAAATTTATCTAGTCTTTGCCCAGTAGCTTTGCTACCAACCAAATCTGCTGAACCTGCTTTACTAAATATATCTGGGCTATTGATATTATATCTAAAACCTATGTTGTTAGATTTTAAAAATTTTTGATCTTCTTTTGATAATCTTATTTTATCTTTTGTACTCTCCTGACCATAGTAATCATTCTGTGATGATTCGCTATCGCTTAAGTTAAATAATATTAGGTTTTTTAATGCTTTAATATAAGCTGTTTTAGTAGTACCACCATCTCCATAAGGTGTAAATTTATCCATTTCAGTTATTATTTCTATAACCGTAGGTAAATATAATTTTTTAAACTCTTCATTTGGAGTTGGTGTATTACCATTTGTCCATTTAGGATTAAGTCCTCCTACTTGATGTGTATATTGTGACTCACCAATCTCCAAGTTTAGTTTACTAGTTTCTGATTCAAATATAATTAAAGGTTCATTACCTCCATTCATTTTTAAATCACTAAATTTATTTGCATTAGCTATTACTTTTGCATCAGGAACTTTAAATGCTTTATGAGTGCTTTGTTTTGTATGAGCATCTACAGCAGTTGGTTCTACATTACCCAATACTCCGTTATCATCTCTTAGATCATCTATTGTATCATCTATATATTTTAATAGTGCCTTTCCTATCTCGTCTATGCCATCTAAATCTTCTCCGTCCCCATTAAAATCAACACCGTGTTCTGTATTAATAACATTCATTTTAATATTAGTACTATTGAATGCGTATTTTTGTTCCCCAGTATATTGATTTTGAATCAGTCCTCTCATTATTTCTAAATCTTGAATCAGAGTATCTCTCATCTGATAATATCCTTTTCCCTCTAGCCAAGTTTCGCCAACTTTAGATGATGTGGGAAGTTTTTCAAGTTGTTTGATTGTTAGAGATATCATTTTTTCAATCTGCTTAACAGAACCTTCAGTGTGTAATTCTAAATTTGTATTAGGTTTTAGATATTTATTACCGAAGCCTTTATATTGTTTTGTAATTTCTGCTTTCCAATCGCTTAATCCCATTAAGTTCATTTCTGAAGCTATTCCTGAAGCAATCATACCTGCGTTTACTACATCACCTTTATGTTCTGTTAGTGCTGTGTGAATTGCTGATAGTAATCGGTCAGACTGTGTGCTGGGAACATAATGTTGTGCTAATATTTGCTGCAATATAACCATACCGTCCACTTCGTCACCGTCATTATCAACGAATGTTTCTCCCCATTGTTTCATTTTTGTTGCACCAAGAATAAGACCATTATTAGTTTTTAGTTGAGAATCTATTGCTTCTGGTGCTAACTCTTCACCTTGTTTATATTTATTTTCAAATGCGTTTTGATATAATTTTTTACTTAATTCAGAATGGAAATTATCTCCTAACAGTTCATAAACCCAATCAGCAAATTTACCAGCTTCTTTTCCTAGAGTATCGCCACCATTAAAATACTCATCTATAGCCCATTGAGGAACTTCTGCTGACGATAGTGCTTGTTTTAAAACAGTAGATATTGTCTCCATACTTGGGTCCTCAAATTTTATTCCATCTGATATTAGACTTGTCATAGTAGGGTGAGCCATAAAAGCATCAATAACTCTTTTTTTAATATCATCTGTCATAGTTGTTTTAGCTATAGTTTTGTGAGCATTAAATTGATCTATACCCTTATTTATCATCTCTTTGGTTACATCTTCGGCATTAATACCAGGTTGGCTTTCCAAATAACCTCTTACAAGAGTTTCAATTTGTTCATCTCCCATAGATGTTAGTGCGTCAGGCTTCTGTTGCTGAAGAAAAGAAATTATTCGCTCTGTAGCTTTAGATACTTCTTCGTCCATTATTTGTTTCTGTTCTGATTCCCAAGCATCAACTATTTTTGCCACATATCTGGGAGGGTAATTTCCGTAATGAGTCTTTACTTGTTCTACCGTTTCTAGTCTTGACCATAGTGCGCTTTCCATTTGAGTTTTAATTTCTTCTGTCCACTTCTGGTCTTGCAGATTTTCAAAATTAGCCTTACCCTCATCACCAGTTAAATTCCATTGTGCTAATTTTAAATCTATACCTGCTTGGTCCTTACCTGTAGGGTCTATAAAATTACTGACGGTCTTAATAAAAGATTCATAATTATCTCTAATTCCAATTTTATCGTATATTAGTTTCTCTTGGTCTGACTTATTTTGAATGTTTTGAGTTGTTTCGGCTAGTATATCAGAAGTTACCTTTTCATTATGACGAGTAGTCATAGATTCCATAGCAGCTTTATTACCTATCCAGTCTCCATAAAGACTATCTCCACCTGTGATAGCGAATTTTTCGTTTTCTAAATCTTCTGCTTTTACTGACTCTCCCCTCTCTCTTTTATCTTTAAGCCATTGGTCGAATACCTTTTTATTCTCTAGTCGTTTTTTCTGTTGACGATCTCTAGCATCTCGAATGCTTGTTGATAAACCTAATCCAAAACTAAGTGCCATAATTTTTTATGCCTCTAATGTGGGTAACCGTCATTTGAAGTTGCTGAGTTTATGTTTCCTGTAAATTTTGTAGCTTCAGCGTTTTCATCTGCATTTTGTTGTCGTATAATTTTAGCCATTCTAGAACCGAAGTCTGTTAATGAATCAGAGAAAGCTGCTTCACTTGCTTTAGAACTGTCATATGCTTCAGTACCACCATAACCTGAAGGCATTTTTCCAATTTCATTATTTAATAGAGTTTTTTCCCTATTAAATTGATCTTTATAAGGATTCGCATAAGCATTTATATATTGGTTTCTTGAAGCTGCGTCTACTTTCATATTAGATTGTGCTAAAAGTAAAGCATCTTCCTTAGCTTGATTTATTGCTTCTAATAATTGTGGTGTATATGTTCTAACAGTATCTTGGCTTATATCTCGATACATTGTTTGACTATCAGCTCCACCTAAATCATTCATTTTTTTAGCAGTAGCTGTACTGTCAGTTAATTCAGCTAGTCTTAATACTTCACCTTTATATTGTGCTGATAAATCTGCCACATCTTGCATTATCTCTGCTCTTGTTGGAGCATAAGGTTCCCCAAAAAATTCATTTATTTGTTGAGTAGCTGATTTTAAATTTTCTGATTGTGTAAGAAGTTTATGTTTTAAATTTTGTTGCTCTTGTTTATCGGCAACATAATTTTCCATCGCCCATTTATCACGAGCGTTTTGTATATTCCAACGATGTTGATTAATAGATTTATCTTCTTGGGATTTATTCCAATCACTAAAAGCGTCCATACCTGAACCAAGTATGTCAGCATACGGAACTCCAGCAGCTTCTCCTATTTGTCCTAAAGTTTTTCCCCAACTTGCCATTTTTTTTTACCTTACACTGTTACTGATTGTCCCCAACCCGTACGTCTACTTCTTAAATTAGACGAGATCGGTCCTCTTGCAACGTAAGCTGCATTAGGGTCATTAGGCATAAAAGATATGACCTGTTCCTCCCTTTCACTAGTTGGTACAATATAATTTACATCAGGAGCAACAGATTCCTTTGATGTTATTAATGGAGCATTTGGATCAGTTTGTAAATCTGGGTTAGCCGCTGTTGTCGGTACACCAGATTGCTCAGGAGTTCCTACTGGACCTAAATTTTCTTCCAGTGTTCCTTCGCCTGATAATAATGCTCTTCTTCCAAAACCTTCTTCACCAGCACCTACTACACCACCGAATGTTTCTTCAGCAGTATCCTGAAGTGGTACATTACCACTAGCTGGTATTTGTCCTTCTGTTGCACCAGCGAATTGAGATGCTATTGCTTCTCGTCTATCTGGTGTTCTTGTATCTCTACGTCCTACAGCTTTAGTTCCTAAAAAACTTTCTTGTGTAGCATATTGTGGTTTTACACCACCAGGATAAAGCATATCTTGTGCTTTCCCCATGCCTTGATATTTAGCAGCTTGTTCTGGGTCAGCTAAAATTTTATTCCAATTTGTTCCAGCACTTAATGGGTTAAGACCCATTGTAGTACCAAATGCGCTTTGATCTACAGTTTGTGTTCTTCCTAGTGCATCAGTATATGATACCTGTGTTGATGGTGGAGTTCCTCCACCTCCTCCTCCACTACTACACATTGAAATTTACCTTTTTCATATTAATTGAATCCCTTTCCAAATTCGTCTAAGTTTCTGCTTTTAATCTCAAGACCAGAAATAGGGTCTATTAAACCCCTCTTAGTACCTGATATTATATTTTGCCCTATTGTACCTGAACTAAGCATATTGTTCGTCCCTAGCTTACCTCCGTGCAAAGAAGCACCAAGAGTACTACTATCTAATAAAGATTTGCCCCAACCAGTTGTGGCATTATTTAGTTGCTCCGTTCCTGTGTTAATTGATGTACCAAGATTGGACGCAAGATCAATATCACTGTGAGGATTAGGTCCACCACTGTACGTATTGGGCTGAGTTGTACCGTATTTTCCTATTTGGTGAACCCCTAAATCTTCGTTTTTAATTTCACCTCTTTTTATTTCATCATTTGTTTTATTAATAACATTACCTATTGTAAGGGCTTTTGCTAATCCTTCATTCATTCCAGCAGTTAATACATTAGTACCTATTTTTAACGCTGGGTGCATATCATCGTAGGCATCGAAAGTTTTTTGAATAATATTTCTTTTGTTATTTGCTTGATTTGCTAGATTATTCTGAATGTTACGTTGATTAATCGTACCAGTTCCTGGTGTTCCTGTAGGTCCTAGAGCTGGTCTAGTATCATGTACTCCACCTTTATCTACAGATGGATCAACACCTGGGCTGAATGAATCATGAGAAATTCTATTGTCTGCAACATTGGTTAAACCAACCTCATTAGATAAGAATGCTTCATTACCTGAGACGTTCATATCTTCATCGTTGCCGTTTCCACCAGAACCTGAACCTCCTCCACTACACATAATTATATCCTTTTTTTAAATATGGCTCCTATTTCTTGATAGCCCATACGTTCCATAAACTTATGATACTGCCCATTCGGTTTACCTGAATGGGTAACTGAAAAATTCATTTCTACTGCTCCTCTTTTTTTACACCACTTTTCGAAGTCTTTCGTGAGTCTGATACCAGCGAATGGGTTCTTTTCGTTAGTAAAGAGATTCTCTTCGCAACCCAAGATTTGATTGTTAAAAAAATAGTTTGTAGTAAAACCCATAAAGAATGCAGATGGTACTTCGTCTTGTCCAACATAAACCCGAAAGTATTTCCAATCATCTTTGACAAACCCTTTCGCATATTTTCGTACAACTTCCAAATCGAGTTCCAAGTCTTTGTAAATGCTCGTCTCGTGCATTTTAATAGCGAGTGGTAGTAGTGTTTCAATGTCATCATCTGTACCGTCCCTTACCATTAATAGTATAAAATTCCGTGAGATTGACTGCCACTTCCTTTTCCTAAGCTCCAACCTCTATCTGCTTTTAATACTGAATTTCCGAATGTTCCCATTTTTCTTTCTAAATTACGTCCCTGTCTATCCACAGCTTTTGAAATATAATCAACACCTGGTACATCTGAACTAAAAAGTTTCGCACCTGTTCCTAAACCAGATGTTGCTAAAGGATTAATTGGTCCTAAATTACCACCTGTATACGAAGCATTTCCTAAAGCACCTAATCCTAAATTAAGTGTAGATTGAGGGAATTGCATTGGATTCATCATAGCAGGTAGATTTGGCATTTCACCCATTTCATATTTTGGTGGATCAATCATAGCACCTGCTAAACCTCCTAATGATTCTCCTGTAGACATTCCCATGCCCACTCCAAGATTACCTCGTGCTATTGTTTTTCCTATTAAAGGAATAGCATCAGCGGCTGTAGCTATACCTCCTGCAATTTTACCACCCATAAGTGCTTTGTTTGCAAAAGTATTAGCTAAAGAACCTGATTGTGCTGTTAAGTCTGCTACATTTTGTACACCTAAAGCACCAGCAGTCATGTGTTGTCCTGTACTACTTATTACTTGAGTACTTGGTCCTAACTGCATTGATGGATTAGCTTTTGACATATCTAATTTAGAAAGACCTGAACCTTTAGCCATCTCTCCTCCTAAATAAGTACCCCCTGCAGCCCCTATAGCCTGTCCCCAAGAGCCACCTCCAGCTTTTGTCATACCACCAGACACTAATGGTGCTAACCAAGCACCTCCACCTGGTACAGACGATGCGGCTATTGTTGCCATCGCTCTTATCCAGGGGTTTTTTGAAGCACTCTTAAACCATTTTTTAATTTTCTTTAAGAAAAAATGTTGTGGACCATCGGGGTCTGTTGGATCAAATTGACCGTGTTCTGAGCCAGCGAAGGAAGCTAAAGGATTTTGACCAGCTTCCATCTGGGCTATAAATATATCTCTTAATAATTCTGGGTTCTTTTTAAAAATTTCTGGGTGTAATACTAATTCACCTGGCTCTAATTTAGCATCTAAAATATCTTTTTTTGAATCCTCTTGAAATTCTTCTCTTGCTTGGAAATCATTTCTATCGAATCCCCCTACTTGTTTTACGAAGTTTGAAAAAGACATATATTACCTACCATTATACCGATAAGGTAGCTGAAGCTATCCCTACCTCTAAAGTGTTAGCACTACTAGTATTTGTTACCACTAGCTCTAATCGTCTACCAGTGGTCGTTCCATCTATCTCGATTGTGGTAGGCATATTGACAGAAGCTAGTGTAGTGGAAACCGAGAATGAACTTCCTATCGTAGCACCGTCTATCGATAGTTGAATTGTACAAGTACCACTTGCAAGTTTATGCGTAATACCGTCAAGACGAAGTTTCTGTTTCCATACTTTGGCAACAAAATACGTTTTATTAGATACAGATACCGAAGCATCTTCCCATATATTAAGGAAAGATAATGTGCTTGTAGCAAAAATATCAGGTAGTTGATTCGTTGGTATCTTAGCTGAACTATCTAAAGAAGCGACACCATTCACAGCACCTCTCCAAGTTTTAGGTACAACAGATGATAAATCTAAATCACCATACTCTAGTGAAGTACCAGTTCCATTTACACGGACGTACTGTGATGCGTTTGTTGATACAAAAGTTGGTAGAGAACTTTCAGGTGAAGTCTCTAACCATTGTGTACCATCATAAAATTTTAAAATGTTAGGTACTTGTGAAGTATCTAACCATAAATCTCCTGTAGATGAACCTGTAGGAGTGGATAATTGAGATTGAATATTTGCTTTTTGAGCTAAACTTGTTGATAGAGCATTAACTTTGTTCTGTGGTATTTCGTCATTAGCTACATTTAGTTTAGTCCAATTAATAAAGCCCGAAGCATTTGTATATTCATCTTCAAACATTAATCCAGCGATTGATTTTTGTGCTTGGTTTTCAACAGTAATAATTGTTACCTTATCATTAGCTGCTAATTGAGTATTAAAAGTTACAGTCGCTGTAGTGTGCGAAGCAATATAGTCGGCACCACCACCTGACTCTTGTAAAATACCATTTCTCCATACTAAAATCGTTTCGTCTGAGGAGTGTACGAAAGCAACGGTACTTGTTGTTCCTGAAATCGCAGTGTCTTGTCTACGATAGTTAGTAACTGATTGCGCTCTAACACTATATACAGTAATTTTATCCCCTACAGCAACACCTGGTGTGGGCGTAGCTATGGTTATTGTATTAGCAGCAGCATTATTTGTGTATTCAGCAGTTGTTCCAGTTGTAGCTTTTGCTAAAAGCACACCATTTTTATATACAACTACTTCTTCTGTATTAGCATCAAATGTATAAGTAATAACATTTGCAGTACCAGAAATAGTAGCCAATACACAGGTAGCACTAGCAGTTGTTCCTGTTAGAGGAGCAGCTATAGTCATCGTAGGAATCTGGGTATAACCCGAACCAGCACTTACCAGAGTAATGGCAGTTACAACGCCACCAACAACTGTTGCAGTTGCAGATGGAACAACACCTTCTGTGTCTTGTGGACTTGAGAAGGTAATAGTTGGTGCAGTAGTATATCCAGTACCTCCACTAACAATAGTGAAAGTTGTACCTACTCCAGTACCAATTAATAAATCTTGTCTGTTGAAAAAGAAAGGACCTTCTACGGTTCCTACATTTGAACCAGATGGACCTCTTAGTGAGGTCATATCAATAAGATTAATCCAACCTTCGTCTGCACCTGTATAGGTACCTACTCTGTATTGTAACCCATTAACTGAGTCTACTCTTATTTCTATCGGACCTGTGAAGTCTCCTGTTTCATTAAATAATACTGCTAATAATTCTCCTACCGTCTTATCTCCAAGTTCGGCAGCGTTTATATATCTTATTACATTCTCAAAATCTGTGTGTATGTTACCAGAGGAAACATAATTCTGTGGGTGTTGTTGTCTTAGTCTTGCCATATCTCTATTGTCCTGTTCTGACTGTTACTGCAAAGCCTATTACCTTTAATAGTCCCTTGCCCTGAGTAGTCAATTTGAATTGTACTCCTCTATAACGATGCTCAAATTTTCTCTCGTATTGTCTACTTAACGGCACATCAGGGAATTTGTCGTCCTTTCCCCCTTCTTCAATAAGAAACTGCATTGAACTAAGGTATCTACCACGTTCATCGAAAGCCTCTACTGTAAGTTCTCCTTTCCCTGTGGCTTGTAGTATATATGAATAACTTTCTTTTACATCATTAATAGCACCTTGCCATAATATAGGAGTAGTGATTACCATCTCTGGGCTAAATTTAGGAGTATCTTCAATTCTCATTCTTTCCCAAACACCCCCTGGTGTTCCTAGTACAGTGACACCACCTAGTTGTTTACCATTCATGGCATTTAAAAAAGTACCTGTTGACCATTTACTTTCACCACCAGACATCGGGTTTAAAGTTAATGTTAATCTAGAACATAACAATTCGGATATAGGAAAAAATATATGATATTGTCCTTCGTCTTGGTCAAAGAATGCAGAAATATCTTCTTTATTTCTCACTTGAGATACCAACTGTCTATAATATAAATCAATTTTATTTGACATAGGTATAGAATATATTGTTACACCATTAGTATCTGAACGTCTTAATGAGTGTACTCCATCTCTAGAACAAAACATTAAGTCTGAACCAGCAGGGGCAATCGTATTATGACTAATAGTTCCTACTTTTACATTGGCTTTATCATCTATTGCCCAATACGTATAATCTGGGTGTAGTGAATAAACTAGTGTTTGATCGTTAGTGAATACAGCTAATTTGTTATTTTCAAATACTCCTAAGCCTTTTATTTCGTCAGCAGTACCAATAATATTAGCTATATCTATATCAGCAGCTTTTAAAACAGAGGAAGAAGCAGTATCTTCGTCTGCTGGAAATACATTGTTTTCATCAACTCTACTAATATCTATTGTTGTTCTTTTATCTGGCGCTCCTGCTATTGCTAATCTTCTTTGAATAGCAACACCGAATGCTGGTCTGGGGTCTGAATTGGCAAGTACTCTACTAAATTGTTGTCCGTCATAACTATAAAAATTATTATCTCTACAGAAAAATAAAACATTATCGTTATATAATGTTGAAGTAACAGTATTGTTTCTAGGAAAAACTTCTTCTGCAAAGTGATCTTCGTCTGACTTTAATGAGATACCTCCTCCGTCTAACTGCGCCCAGACAAGTTTATCTCTTCCATAAAATGCTACGTGCTTGATTAATCTATCACCAGAAGTCCTTTGAACTGCTCCTGGGTCTCTTACTATAGAACCTCGCCAATCAGCGAAGCCATTATCAATTTCTATTAAATGTTGTTTTTGACCTGTGTCTAATGCGGCTTTATCTCTTGAAGCATCTATGCCTTGAAAATCTTCGTAGGGATATACTTTTACCTTTACACCAGATGGTGCATAAGATGTTGACATCTATGACCTCCCAACGTCATAACCTCTGCTATTAGAAAGATTGTCTGATCCTCTATCCATAGGACTTAATACTATTTTAGCATTACCATATTTTCTATTGAATAATATTCTATTCATAGTTCTAAAATACATAGGACCATAAGCCTCAACCTTATTACTTTGTTGTTGTACCGAATAATGATAAAGCAATCCTGATATCATGATTTGGTCGGGAACTTGTCTATGTTCCGTTGGGTGTACATAGTAATCTACTTCTAAGTTATCCCAATAAGGGTGCGCTCTTAAATCTTCTAATACTAGATTAGCAAATTCAATAAACATCATAATCACTTCACCATCAACAGTACCTGGGTGCATATCACCGTATCGTCTTAATGATTGTTGAGCCAATGTCTGTAATGCAGAATATGGTTCACCTAGTTGTGGATTGTTAGCTGAATATCTATGTCTATCTTTTACATTTTCATCTAGATATTTGAGAGTGTTTTCTGTTGCGTCTTTGTCTTTTTCTTTATCTATTGTCTTTCTTAAATCTACAGGACCTGGTCTTGTATTATCTTTATGATCTTGGTTAGTCGACTCCTTAGTCGGCTTCGCCATATCTTTGTAATCAGTTAGCTGATTAGCAATCCCTGGTTTGAATGGTTCTATCGTACCTTTCTTTGTAGAATTAAAGTTTGCCATTACTCACTATCACCTTTGATTAATCTTCCTGTTATAAAGTGATGATGAGTTTCGAACCTGTCACATAAAGAAGCTGGTATACGAAAACAAACATGAGTTTTATCTGAGTTCCATAAACCATTATACAACTCTCCTGCTATCTGCATATCCCATTTTACAGGCTCGGGTTTTGCAGACACATAATATGCCCACTCCGATCCTGTTTTCTTTTTAGTAACTATAGTGTCTTTAACTGCTTTTTGTGCTTGTATTGTTTGAGCTTTCTTTGCTGATGCGTTTTTTTTATCTTTTGTTTTTACCATAATTTTCTCCTTTGCAATAAAAAAGGGTCAGAGTATACACCCTGACCCTTAGTTTACTACTGTTTAAAGTACTTGTCGTCCTAAGCTAATATTAGCTTAAAGCAGACCAGTTTTTAACTCTGTGATGAACCTTAGCCTGAGTCATTTCTAACCCACACTCGGACATATATAGATGTTTAACACCATCAAAGTCATTAGTTTGTATGTCTCTTACTAACTGAGTATCTCTACCGTCCATATATCTATAGTTCAAATGATTCATATCTAAGATAATCATCTCTTGAGCTAAAGCAGATATTTGTCTGAACATTGGGTGCATATACACTAGTAAATCACCAGCAAATGTAGAGTATCTTGTGAAGGAAACACCATAAGAATTGTCGATCTGTTGTGGAGACCATCTGTTCTTACCAACTTCCATCATGTTTGTTATTGCTCTAGGACCACAGAAAGCGACTTTTTCGTTTGAACCATAAGCGAATATGGATTCAATCAAAGTTTTGTCAAACTCTTTCTCAGTCATTTTGTTAGCGGCAGCAAACCCTGAAGCACAGTCCGTGACGTTTGTTATCATATTTAACAAACCTCCAGTAGACCTTGTCGGAGTTGCAGTAGACCCATTTGCGACAGCTCTTGATCCAAAGAAGAACGCTCTTTCAATATCACCCATATGTAATTTAAGTGCTTTTGTAAGTTGTTCTTGCTCTTTATCACCTGTTCTAAGGTAAGTGTTTTGCAAAGTTCCAGATACTTGTACAGCAGTTTTAAAAATCTGCGTGAAGTTGTAATCTGTAGTAGGGTCAAACGAGATAGCAGTAGGAGCAGTTCCACCTTCTTGATCGGCAAAACCAGCAATTACTAGTACTTCGTTGTCTGCGACAGCTTGAGCTGTAGTACCACCAAACGCTCTAGAGATTGCTACTGTGTTAGCTGAAGCATTTTCATCAGCAGTACATAGTAAGTTTTCACTAGTTGTTAGGTTAGTAAGTACAGTTCCTTTAACCAAGAATGCTTCATCGTCAGCATTATCAAAAGTTAAAGTAGTCGCACTTGTGTTTAACGCACCATTTACAGTGATGACTCTGTTAGGAAGTTCATCTCTAAAGTGGTTAAACTTAGGGTCATCTGTACTTTCAGATGATGCCATAGCCAAAAGAGCTTGCAAAGGTGCAGACCCATTTGGTTCTAAGAGAGTAAATAACTCTCTGTAGTTCGTAGGACGGAAATCCGTTCCGAATTGACCAGTCCCACGTAGTCCTTGAATAGCAGCCATAATATCCTCCTTTATGTTAAGCTATTTAACGTGTTTAGTTAATTCGACCTCGTAGTCCCACATACTGCATTGAGCGAAGATTGTGTGAATAATTAGTCTAGGGTAAACCATAAAAGCCGTAGCGATATTACCATTGGCTACAGTTTATAGGGATTATTATATTAAAGTCGTCCTTGTCAACTAAGAAATATTACGTTTCTTCATGAAATCACCAGCTACTTTGTTGATAAAATCATCATCAGGGCTAGCTTTAGCAGGTGCAGTACCTGACGCTCCTGGTGTATTTCCTAATGCTCCAGTAAAAGATTGTCGTCTTTTAGCCATCGCTGTTAGTCTTTCCATCTCTGGGCTGTTCTGACTGTTTTTAAAATCACCAACAACTTGCATAGTTAATGCAGGATCAATAAAATCTTCAATCGTATATCCTCTACCAAAAGCAAAATTATAGAAATCTTGTTCTGCATCATCTGATAAACCATGTTGTGATTGAGCCTGATTAAGATTATTAGCAGCCATTTGTTTCATAGCATTAGCTTGAGCCACACTAGCGTCTTGTACTTGCTTTTGTGTTCCTTCTACTAATCCTTGAGAATGTGATTGAACATTCTTTAATAGTTTCTTTATTTCAGAGTTTTCTTGCATGACACCCTGAAGCATTCCAGCAGCTTCCTTATATTTAGGAGGTAAAGATATTGCGTTCTCTTCTTCCCACTTAGACATATCCTTTTCAATTTCCCCTAAAGGAATACCAGGACTATCTGGTGTAGGGTCTCTTTGACCACCCATTACAGGGTTCTTCATATAAGCAGTAGAAGCAGCAGTTAAAAACTGTGCTATATCTTCTCCACTTATTTTCTGTCCACTCTTGCCTACTTCAGAGGCTATTCTTTGAGCCAAATCAAGGACAGGTTTCATAGGAGCCACCTCTGTTTGGTGTTTATAGTTTAAGTCACTATATCTCTTGTATGTATCTTTGATTTGTTTTTCGGATAAAGTACGAGCATCACCCTCTTTATCTCCCATCTTGACTTTAATAAAAGCCTCTTCTGCTGACTTATCACCTTCAGTTTTTGGGCTTATTGCTTCAGCAACTTGCTCTGTAGGTGTTGGTTTGGGGGAAACTTCTGTAGTTGCGGCTACGTTAGGATCAGGTTGAGCCTTAGCATTTTCCTGAGTCACTTGTGCGGCTTCTACTTTTTTTTCTCCTAGTTTTTTGGAAGCGATTGCTTCTATTAGATCAGCACCTGGTTGTGTGTCTACTTGTGGTATGTTCTTGTCTATTGCCATTTTGTTTTCCTTTCCTAGCCTAAGCGAGGGTTAAATAGATGAAGCCTAAGCGTCATCTGGTTTATTTACGGTAACTTTACTCTCTGCCTCATTTAAAACAGCGAATGTTAAATCATTCTCTAGTTTTGTTTCGAGAACAGAAGGCATTTCTACCAACTTTCGAGAAGCCCATAATGCTCCTCGTCTCCAATTAATCTCATCAACTGACATCTTTGGATCATTTGAGAGATTATAAGCGGCTTGAAGTACTTCATCTTTCATTACTTGCTGAAGATATTTCCAGCCGTCACTCTTATTTAGTCCTTTTACAAGGGCTAATAAATTCTTTAATTCCTTAGAACTTAATCCGTTACTAAGTTGTCGGCTATCCATGCTGAACTAGCCGCTCTAATTCCATTAACATCTGTATATTCATCAATAAGATCATAACCGAAAGTTTTTAAAATAGCAATCTTTTCGTCTACAGGGTGAGCTGGATATTGACCAAAGCCCATATTACAAGCTATAGCTGCTATTTCATCTAAGTCAGTAACTTTGCTTAGTGATGCTTTTGCTGGTTGATCTGCAACATCGCTCTCTTTATTTTTAGGTACTAATATATATATAGAACCATTCATGGCATAACCACCATGAAAAACAAAATCGTCATCACCTGGATCAAAATCTTCCATACCAGTCCAGTCGTATTTATAAATTGTATGTAATTCGTTTGTTATATCTGACATATTATCCTATTTCTGATTTTCTTGTTAGATTGTAGTTGTAACTATCCCATGATTGACCCATTTGGTGAGTACTACCATAACCTTGAGTCCATAAAGAACCGTCCATCATAAGAACGCTATATCCACCTTCTTCTGTTGTACTTTGTTTGTAACCTAGAGTATCTATATCTCTAACTTGTCCTTGATAACCGTATGGCATTGGAAGTGCGTATGGTGAAGTATTTACCATAGTAGCAGCAACACCGTATATTCCTTTATCGTGGTTTCCATAACCCCAAGAATATATAGTTCCATTTACTTTGTTTTGCCAATCCTCTTCGTTGTCATGAGAAATACACCAAGTACTACCGTAGTAAGTTCCTGTATTAGATAATACTGATACAACTTTTGAAACCCAAGTTAAATTAGCGTCTTTAACTGGTACGTTTTGAGAACCTGAAGTAGTTCCACAACCTGATTGACCTTCGTTGTTTGGACCCCACTTGTAGAAGTCACCATTATCTGTAGTAGCGTACCAAGAACCTTGTGGTAAACCCACACCTTGCCACATATCTAAAACTTTAAGACCTGCTGTTGATGAGTTAAAAGTACTAACTAAAGTTGGAGTTGTTTTATTTCCTGAAGCATTATTATCTCCAGCTTGACCTGTGTTATTATATCCACAGTAGTATAAATTACCATCTTCATTTAATATCATGCAACCACCGTTATCACCTGAACCAGAAGTAGCGAACTTAACAATTTTCTTGTTAGAGCCTGCTTCTAGTTGAACTGGTGAATTAGAAGCTACACTGTTTGTAGTTCCGTTACCACATTGGTAAACATTGTTACGTCCCCAAGCATATAATTTATATCCATCAACTGGTCCTGAAAGTGCATAGCAAGTTGAGTTTGAAGCATCAATTACTTGAATAGCTTTTATATCTTTTCCTGCTAATCCAGTTATCTGTGTTGGAATACCTTGAGTAGCTGTTGAATTTGAAGTAACTTGGTTTTGAGCATTGTAACCCCAACACCAAACATTTCCTGAAGCATCTAAAGCCATCGGAGTTATATTTGAACCTGATCCCCCTGGAAGAGCGTAATAGATAATTCTATCAGCCGTACCTGGGAATTGTACTGGTACCATTCTATACTCAGCACTTGTGTGTGAAACACCTAATTGTTTATTGTTGTTATAACCTCCAGCCCACATTTTACCTTTGTCATCTAAAAAATATGAACTATCGTAACATCTACTAGCTTGAATTACATTACCAACTTGTTCTGACTTTTGAATATTGTCATAACCTTTGTTTTGATCTCTATAAGGAGCAGGATTGTAAGTTGCTTTCCAGCTATTACTAGGATCGGGCATTGAATAATTAGTTGAGCTTCCCCAATAAATTGCTTGCTTCCAAGCATTGTCATTGTATTGAACAACGGCACTACCACCTCTCCAAGTTCTATGATCTCTACAAGGCATCTCCGTAGGATAAATACCTTTATTAGCGTGTAGTGGGAAATTAGTACTGTCAGTAACTTCTGGTATTAGAGAGAAGTGTTGTCTAGTTCTTCCATTAGTAGCCGTGCCAGGATAACCTGGAGCTTCTGGGTCAGCAACTCTACAATCAATAGAATTACCAAGTCTGTAAGTATAACCACCTCTCTTACCAACGTACTCCCATTTAGGAATACCATATCTCATCATTAACGCAGTTCCAGTATTACCAGCAGGTAATCTTGCTTCTCCAGTTAAAGCGTAAATATCAAATTGAGATTCACCACCAACTCCAGTTGCAGAAGATGTTGCATCGTAAGGGTAGATAGTATCTACCGTTGCGTTTGTAGGAACAACTATTGCTACTTTAGAATTAGCCTGACCAGCAGTTCCTGTGTAAGTAATATCGTTTGTGCTATCTGTTGGAGCAATATCTAAAAGCTCTGTTCCTGATCCGTGTGTTCCGTCTTTAGTTGTAGAAAACTTAAGAAGTTTCCCTGTCATTGAATTGTCAGAGACATCGAAGTTATAAGTTTTACCTCTATATATATTAAAGTTTATATGAGTTTCGTATGCGTTGTTAATTCCATCTGGTAGTTTAAATTGGAAATAATTCTGTCCACCAATAGTAGTTACCTTAACACCAATACTATAAGTAGTTTCAACAGGCGCTCCTTGATTGTAAATCATGTCACCCTGTGAAGTCGTAACAGTTGTTAAAGCAGATGTGATCTGCTCGACATCTACTACGTGTTGAACTTTATTTGTTCCTGAAGCAACATAGTCACCATAAACCCAAGCAGTGTAATCAGGTAGAACTTTAGCTTTATTTGCGTTGTTAGTTTCTCCAGTGTACTGAACATAAATATCTTTTGTTGTTTCGTTTTTAATAACAGTTGAAAAAGCTCTGTTAGGAACTACAACAGTAAGTTCACTTTGACTTGGAGTGGAAGCCTGAGTAAACTTAATAACTGGTTTTGTAATTTCATCTATTGTTAATGTCCATACACCGTTAGTTGATGTTGAATAATCAAAAACTTTTGAAGGTTCATTTGATTCATCAAAAAGTTGTAATAGTGCATCGGCACCTGTTATGGCTTCTATTGCCTTAGCGGCATAGACCATATCATTTGCAGTCGAACCTGCGATTGTTCCCGTTGTTGTTTCTGCGATTGTTTTCGAACGAACTTTTATCGCCTCTACAACATCTTTTAAAGTACTCATTGACATAGTTTTATCACTCCTTCTTTTCTATACTATACCCAACTGTAACCAAACTTCGTTTTCTAAATCCGACAGTCTTGGTGCAGTTTGTTGATTAAATGTCTGTATCTCAGCCAAAACTGCAGCTCCGTCAAATACTAAATTCCATTTACTTTGATCTACATTTGCACTAGAGCTTGTATGTGCAGTTGTACATACCCAGTACTTATTGTCGTCCTCGACAAAGTCTAATCTGTTATAAGATTGACTAGTAGCATATGCACCCTTTTGTCTAAAAATGGTCTGATTCATATCAGCCCAACCATCGACATCATTGGTATAATTACCAAATCTAGCCTGTAGAGTATTTTCTACATCATTGGGTTTAACTCTAAATTGGACAGCAGTAGATATTACGGAACCCGTAGTGCTATCAAATAGCGTTCCCATAACATTAGGAAGGGTTTTATAATTACCTGAAGTACCTAGTTCACAAGCCTCTAAATAAGTGTCTAAATTATGAACACCTGTTTTAGCTGACCTAAACTGTACTTGTTCCGTTTTGGGAGTTGTGGGTAATACCGTCATTATTCTAATCTGTTAGTTTCCATAAACTGAATTAATTTTGCTCTTGTTAAAGTAAATTTATCATCTTCTTTATATCTACTCTTAAGTATATCAATTTCTGACTTTAAGTCGTCCACATTCGTCTTACAATTACACCCACAAGACGAAGAAGTTTTATCGTTTTTCACCTCAACATTTTGTACTTTAGCATCTACTTCTGTCTTATGTACTTCTAATCTCTCGTCAATCAAAGCCTTAATATAGTCTTTACCTAACCCTGATAATCCTGAGTTCTTAGCTAATTGATTTGATTTTTTTGCTACCATTATCTTTGTCCTTGTGCCTGACTCATCGGAACTATATTACCCTTATCAGCCTCTTTCATTAATTGCTCTTGGCTTAAGGTTTCTGTAGTTACGCCTTTCTGTGCCTCCATCATAGCCATCTTTTGAGATGGTGTCATTCCTTGTTGCTGTTCTGCAGCTGTAATTTTAAATTGTTCAACATCATGAACTCCCATAGCTCTTATAGCTTCTTCTACTATCTTACCAGCTTTGTACTCCATTTGTAGTCCCGATTGAGAAACTACTTGAAGCATATTCATCCAGGTTTCTGCATTTCTAGATGGCTCTACTGGTAAAGTTCCATCAATAACAAGATAGTCTATATTACCCTGTAGTGTCGTCACATCGAAATCTAAATATCCGTCTGTTGCCGATTGAACTAATTCACCTGGCATTTTATCTAAATCAACTTTTAATGAACCCTCTATTGAAACAGCATCTTGTAAGTTTTGAACCATCATTCTAACCATAGGTCTAACTGTAGTAGCCGACATAATTCTTGCCAATACTCCTAAACGCTGTGAACCTAATTGAGTAAGACGAGCAATTTCTGTTGCTGTTCTAATTCCATCTGCTGTCGGTACACCTTGTTGTGCATCTGAAGCAGCAGATACTCTTTGTTTTAAATCTGACATAGCAGCTATATCTGCCCAATGACCTTTTGTTACATCTGGTACTTGAGCAATAAATATTCCATCACCTGGCTTAGCACCTGGCATTGTTCTAACAACACCCCACGGGTTTCTATGTATTAGATCAGGAATGCTGACCTGTGTTGGGTCTACGAACATTAAATTATTCAGAGCAGCCTGAACATTATCTATTCTAGAACGCAACAACCAAGTAGAAACCTCGTGAAGTGGTAGGAGCAAGTCGTATAACGACTGACTAAATGTTTTATGATTGTCTTGAAATAATCCTCCGATAACAACTGGAAATTGTTGTCCGTAAGGATTTAATTGAAATCTTATAATAGCTTTTTCATCTATAACTGTTAGCACAAGCCATACTTGTTCTAACTTAGGAACACCTATTTCGTACCCTTGAAGTCTAACCCACATTTCATCAACAACTCTTGCACTGTCAAGTGTAAAATGATGTCCACTTTCATTACCACTTGGCTCTTCAGGATTGATAGATAAACCTCTACCTTCTTCTTGCCAATGTTTGTGTACGTCCCAAGCAGTTTTCCTACCCTGCTTTTTTCGCAGTCCTGGGTATTTGTTTAGTTTGGGGTACATTTGCGAACTAACCAGAGCGTTCGTAGAAACGTAATCACTAAAGACAATAAACTGCATACGTTCCCAATCTCCCCAACTCACTCTTGGATCAGGGAATACTTTTCGTGGATCGAAATTTATTATGTGGTTAGTATTGTTCTTAGCGTCCCAAACAACTTTAGTAGGAGAGAAACCATATCTGATACTGTCTAATAACATCTGAGCAATTCTTGATTCGCCTGCTGTTCTTCTCATGTGTTGGTGCAGTAATCTTTCTA
>Ga0098059_1000639_pt1 | contig 19706 bp, 39 predicted proteins | sample 20_taG_FD_92580 | JGI IMG/M metagenome (GOLD analysis project Ga0098059, IMG submission 92580) | Marine viral communities from the Subarctic Pacific Ocean - 20_ETSP_OMZ_AT15318 metaG | ecosystem: Environmental > Aquatic > Marine > Oceanic | place: Subarctic Pacific Ocean | collected 2015-01-19
AACTCACCACAAGTCTCGGAGCGGATTGCCTTATGGGCTTCTAAAGGTTACCCATTGTTCAGCCAATCCCATACAGAGTTAATTACTCTCTGTACTTTCCATTTCCAAATTGTCAAAAAACTTATATAATAAGTATAAACTTATTTTTCAAAATACAATTTTTTTTTCTAATACGCTGGTTGTACAATAGGATGTATAAATGATATCAACATATATCGTACACCCTCCTGTATAGGTCTTGCACCGTGTTTATGTGTAACTAAACTTGGTGCTAAAACACTCCAACCTGGCGCAGGTTGTAAAGTTAAGTTGTATTTTTTAAAGTAAGTTCCACCACCAATAAAATTATTATTTAATGATGTATTAAATGTAAAGTATGAACTATCCATATGCGTATCTAAGTAGGCTTGATTATCAGTCGTGTACCTAACTAAAAAAGTTTCATCAGCAAAATCTTCTGCTTTTTTACCAGCTATCTGATATATGTTTAAAGCGTGTGGTAATAACCAATTTTGTAAAACTGATTGAAATACTTCATACAATCTACCATCAAAATCTTTTAGTAGTATATCGTTAGTTGGGTAATGTTCGTGTCTACCTTTAGTCCAATTCTGTTCAGGCATTTCTGAAGCCATTTTTACAATAGTATCACAAAACATTTGTGAAAATATTGGCATCAGATATACATCAGTACCTACTGAATTTCTTTCCATTTCTTCAGCAACTAAATCGGATGGGGCGCCAGATGATAACATCGGATTCAAGTAATTACGAATCCAATTATCATCGTATTTAAGAAAATTACTTTGCACGTCTTTTTTTACCGCCTTGTCCTCGATATGGTTTTATAGCAGTTTTTTTAGTTCCTCTACCAGCACCTTGTCTGGTTTTCTTCTTTACTGGTTTTCTTACTTTGGTTCCATCTAGTGTTCTAGCCATTTATGATATTCTCTCCATAACTTTATTTTTTGGTAATACTCCGACAAATCTATCTACTTCAACACCACCATCTTCTATAACCACCGTTGGTACTGAACGGACTCCATATTTACTTGCTAATTCACTATCCTTATCTACATCAATAAACTGAATGTTATTTCCTTCATTAGCTAATTCTTTCATAATTGGTTTAAATTGTTGACAAGGACCACACCAAGTGGCACTAAAGTACTTAGTCGTTTTCATCATTTTCTCCAAGTAAAATATTTTTGTGATATAGTTGTATTCTTATTTGCGTAAGGTACATTAACTTTTATTATAGTCAGTTCCCTCAAATTCTTCTTTTGGCTTTGCATTACGTTTCCTCTGTTGATGATATACTTTTTGATTCTTCACCATCTGTCCTAAATCGTGTTCCGTTTTAGAATTAGTTTCTTTACTATGCCTGTAAGCGCCGTACTTTCTATAATTATAATCTAACCAACGCTTATATTGAAATTTATTTAAATCTTCGTTTTCTAACTCCCATTTTTCTTCATACGTATCTCTACGCATCGGAATCAGAGCTGCTACAGGTTTATCTTTTTCTATTTTAACTGTGCAGTTTTCTTTAAAAGCTATATTAATCCATATATCGTATACCATCCAATCTGTTTCTAATATACCAGCTTGAACTGTATATGGTTTTGATTTACTATATCGGTAGTAATCATTAATCGGGTCTGTAATTAATAATCCCCAACCTGGTGGTGTTTCGAATATACAACCAGTCCAAATTGTCATAATGTTTTGTTCTACTTTACCAAACGATGCTAAATCACTTCTCTTGGTTAGAATCTTTGATAACTCTTCATTCTTTTCAATAGTATCTTTATATCTATCATCGAATGATAATACTTTATCTTTTAGATAGGAACTATTAACATCCCAATCTCCCATTTCTAACAATTCAAAACTCTTAGATTGTTCAGGCATCCTTTCTATATATCCTGCTTCATCAGGATGTTGTTCATACTTTACAGTAATATCTACAGGTGGGTAGATGTAGTAACCTGCTTTATTAGCGTGATTGAAAGGACCGCAATATTTTAAAGCATCTTTAAACTGATTAGATACTTTATCTAATCCAAGTGTTGGTGATGCCTTTTCTATTCTACAACTTTGATTGTGTAACCTATGTACTTTTAATTTAATACAATACCTCTATATATCTTTTACTGATTTTTCTTGGTCTTCTTTTTCTTCTTTAATTTCTTTCTTAAACTCTTTTTTCTTACCACCGTGGTAATCATAAGCGTGTCCTTCTTCGATTAAGATATCATTCACACTCACCCAACCATCAGCTGATAAATCAATTTCACTATCTGGATTACCAATACACTCGACAATATGATCCCCAACTCCGTCTGGATCTACAAATATTTCTCCAAGAACTCTACCGAACTTACCAGTTCCAAATGATTTAAGTTTAAAAACACCTTGTTCCAATAATTCTTTATTTCTAGCTTTTGCTGCTAATCCTTTTTCTTTCTCAGCTAAATCTCTTGTTCTTGATTCCCAAGTATCGATACCCATATATCGAACTCTTTTTTTAATTTTAATATCAAATCCCAAGTCGATATAACAATCGATTGTATCACCATCTAAAACTTTTATTAATTCTGCTTCATACTCACGAGCATCAAGTTTCTTTGCCATAACAAATCTCCATTAAGGTTACACCTATAAATAGAGTTTGAAATGACTTTTAAATTTCTATCTTTTTTCTGTAAGTTTGTACTAACTTAACAACTCTTTTTAGAGCGTAAGTAGGATCGTTACCTTTTTCAATAGAGCCCATTATATGTTTTGTATAAACATCAAAGACTAACTTAAACTTCTTTTTTTCTTTTGTTGATAACATTTATTAATCTCCTATTTTGCTATTAAATCAACCGCATCATCTAACTGAAATATTCTATCTTTAGCATCGATATCTTGATTGTATGGTGCATCCATCAAAATAAAACCATCCTCAAAACCTCTTTGCTCTTTCCAATATCGCCAGTTATTTGGCGAATCATCTATTAAATAATCTACAGGTGTTTTAGCTTTTTCAAAGCCTCTTCTAAAGTATATTGTATCAAAGTTAAGTTCGTGTTTACCTAACCAGTAAGTTGTAAAGTGTCTACCGTGTGGCTTTTGTGAGGTAACACAAACAAACCTAACACCGATATCTTCACCCCATAAAATCATATCTTTCATCTGCTTAACATTCTCTTCGAAAGCTGGAGATTCACCCATAATCTCTTTAGCATAATCTTCCCAATATATCTTTTGTATCTCAGGCTTGTCTACTGTAAAATTATCAGATAGTTTCCAATTATTAATACCTGTATAATCTTCTGGTAGGTAATCAGGATAATGCTCTTTAACTACTCTTTCTAATCCACAACAAAAGTCTCTAAGTACACCATCTACATCAATCCCTACAGTAACATTTAATTTTTTCAATTTAGTAACCCCTTAATAATTTATCCAGTTCAGACCAGGCTTCCATACCAGCTGCAAAACCAAACATTATCTTTAATAAGAAAAAGCCTGCTAGTAAAATCAAAGCAAACTCACATACATTAAGAACATCTCCAAACGTAATTTTTCTCATTCTAGTTGTAATGATTCTATCAGATGGAAACATAGCCCAATATTTTTCTTCTATATAAGATTTTTTTCCATCCTTTATTGTTTTTTTCGATATCATTCTTTTATTCAAAATAAACTCCTAAAATTTTTTCGGCATAAGCCGAGGGCGCTATATAGCACCCTCAACTTCTGCTTCTTCTTCTACTTCTTCATTGAAGATGTTTTCATCAGAACCATCATTAACGTACTTTTGTACTAACTGCTTAATAAAGGTTCTCTCTGAATCAACACCATCATCAGCAAACTGAGGGTAAACCGTAACCTCAGCAGCCTCATCAAGTCCGAAGCCATCAAAAACGAGAGCAGCCATCTCAACTGAAGTTCTTGTTGAAACGCCGGTGGTTAACTTACCAGCTTCTGATTTGGATTCCATACGAGACATATGAGATATCTCACTAATTGCTTTTAGTAAGTCAGGCTCAACGTGAGGATACATATACTGAAGTAATCCAAACTCTTCTTCATCATTCAGAACATCCATCTCAACAATAATGAATCTATCCATCAAAGCCTTATCCATAACTCTTGTAGAAGTATACTCATTACCAATGTTAGCCGTCGCTACGAAAGTAACACCCTCTGCAACATTGACAGTCTCAGCACCATCTGCCTCATCTAACCTTAGATATCTCTGACCTGAATCAAGAACAGTCATCAAGATATTCCAAGCATCAGGATGAGCTCTTGACAACTCGTCAAGTAGAATCACAGCGTTAGGAGTCCTAAGAGCCTTTACAAAAAGTGATTCAGAAAAGTAAGTACCCTTCTTCTTATCGAAGTGAGTATTACCAATCAAGGTAGAGCGAGGATCCTGAGTAGCTCCCAAATTAAAATAGAAGTCAGGTCTGTCAAGTGAGTTAACAAGTGATTTAGCAGCCAGAGTTTTACCACAACCAGCAGGACCTGTCATCAAAATATTCTTACCACGAACAGCAGAACGAACAAGGTACTTCCACTTTAGTTCTTTCATAACCAAACCTTCAGGCTTTAGATTATAAGAAGAGTGAATAAAGTTAAGAACTTCTGCGTGATCGGTAGGTATGTCAACTGAAGATACATCAAATACAGGAGCAGATGTTGATTCAAAAACACTCATCGGAACTTTCCACCAATAAGTCCTACCATTCTTACCTTCTCTCTTTTCAAGAGCCATACCTTGTTTAAAAGCACTCTTACGAGTACCATTTGAGATATCAGAGGTAAATTTGTTACCATCCTTATCCCAAGCATTATATCTGTTACCAGACATTTCGATTTTTACAACTGTTTTATTCATTTCGGTTTTTTTCCTTTTCATTTTACTCTAGATCTTAATACATTTTGACCATACAAGTCAAGCTTTTTTTTCACTTTTTTTAAATAATTTTTCAACCTCTTTTTTAGGCATATAATCTAAATCCCAATGGGTTGATTTAGCACCTTTAGAATGCGAACCTAATCTGATTCTTTTTTCCATTGGTCTCACAGTCTTATTACCTTTTTGATGTGGTGGGTCATATGGACAATTTTGACAAATCAAACCACAACAATAACCACGTTTTAACAGCTTATCTCTTGACATAGTTGTATTCATTTATTTCTTTCAGCCATTATTAACCTCTATCTTTTTTATCTCTACATCCTCTATACCCTTTACTTTTGGGTATGGTAATACAGGATATTTTAATCCTTTTTTTGCTTTTCGTATATCTGTTTTACTCCCTAACAAGTAAACATACCTATGCTTTCTTAATTCTTTTTTAATCCAAAAATCTTTAGGAACTAAGTTACGAAGTTTCTCAACATCGTTAGTTCCATAGTATGGAAATATAGTTCTACCGTGTTGCCACTCACCACCCTCATTCCACTTGAATAACCAACTATCATTAGGTCTAATTTTATTACCTTGATAAATCCAATTTGTAGCCTGATATATTGTACCCACGTGTCCCTCTTGTGGGTCAGCGTAAGATATTAATCCTTTTATATGTGGTTTGTTTTCTTTCAACCATTTAAATCCTTTTCCTATAAGATACGATTCTATATTACCGCCATAACCATCGTGTACAAATAACCTTACTAACTCATATACATTTTCTCTTGGTATCTCAGTTGATATCGATGCGCCCGAATGTCTACCGATTGGGTCACCATAACATATAACACCGATTAGCCTCTCATCATCTTCATCAAAGAATTTATGTTGACTTCCATCAGAGTAAAACAATCCCAAAGCTACACTACACTTAGTCCATTTATGTGAGTAATGATTTTCTATAATCATCTCTCTTGCTATTTTTCTGTCTACCTCTCTAACAGATAACTTGGTGGTATCTACTTTATTTTCATTGCCCATTTTCTCATTCTCTTTGGTAGAACTTCCCAACCATTTAACTCATCTATAATTTTTGATTTATTACTCATACTGATTCTATCTTTGGAATATAACTCTTTCAAATACTTTACAGTATTTTGATAACCATTTTCTTTATAGTGTAATATAGCTTTATTAAATAACCTATCATAACTTATGTGGTTTACAGGCTTTGGTATATCCTTAACTACTTTCTTAGGTTTAGGATTATATAAGTTGTGATAATATCTTTCCAACCATTTATCCCAATCACCACCAACTGATTTGTATTTTCTAGTAGTGCCTGTACTTCTTCTATCTAATCTTTTTAGGTTGTTTGAAGCTGTCTTACTTACAGGTTGAACATAACCACCTGTCTTATGTGGATACACAGTGTGAGCAGAATAAGCCTCAACCTCACTACAATCTAAACACTCGGTATAACCTAAGTGTGCTCTTTGTTTATCTAACTCAGTACTACACTTTTTACATTCATTCATATTAGATCTTACGAATAAAATTATATAATTGTCAAGTCTTTTTTTAGTTCTTTAAAGGCTCCACATCAGGATAATCTAAAACCTTAAACGTTAGAATTGTTTGTTCACCCTCCCATACCTCATACTCATCAAGCATACAATATGGTGTTGTCATACTTTTTATAACAAACTCTTCTTGTTCTTTACTATTACAAATTATGGTAATCTTATTACCATTTGTTTTTATATATAATGGTTTAGCCATTTCTTATTTTAGTGGCTGATATTTCCCTTATATCATCAGGTGGTAAATGTTCTATAATCTCGTAACCTACGTCTCTACCATAGTTTATACTTTCTATATCAGGTATAATCATAACCTTTACGTTATCATAGTTTCTATAGGCGTGTTCTATACTTTGTTGAACCTGATTTGCATTCCACGGGTTGTTCTCATCGGTTTCCATATCACGTACACAAATCAAAACATTTTTACCTTGTTTTAGTTTTTGATTAATTAACCATTTATGCCCATCGTGAAATGGTTGCCATCTACCCACAAACATTGAGTATTTCATTAAACGTCTCCCATTCTGAATTATTTGTATTTATATATGTAAAATTTTTCTTTGGTGGTTGATAATCCTCAACAAAGTAATCTTCTCTACCTCTAACTTGTGTAGTTTGTAAATAAAATTCTTTAACCTCACAACTTTTCTTTAGTTGCTCTCTCATATCCCTATAGGGTGATACAAAAGAACATATTACAGTGTAACCTTTATCGTTTAAAACTCTAGCCATATCCATAGCGAATTGTATATTCTGTCTCCTACCTTTTTCAGAATAATCTTTATTCTGCATTACAGCTCTTAAATCATCACCATCTAAATGTATAATGTTTTCAAGTTGTAGAGCTTCAGAATATCTTTTATATAACTTTGTAGCCATTGTAGTTTTACCTGAGCCTGGCTGTCCTGTAAACCATATTATCATATTATCTAAATGGTGGACCTGTACACCAAAACACTAATGATTTTCTTACACCAGCATCTACAGGTGCTACCCTATGTAACATATAGGATGGAAAAACTACTGCTGAGTTTCCAACTCTTGGTACAGCCACGTTTTCTTTTGCTTGTTTAAATTCTAAATCACCACCATTAAAATCAACTTCAGGTTCATTTAGTAATATTGTTATACTGAGTTTTCTGATTGATGATAACCCAGCACCTAAATCCATATGCCAATCATAGTGAGAACCTCTTTCATCATATATAGTATATTGTATACCAGTCTCCCAATGTCCCCAAATATCAAAATTAAAAAAATCTTTATTTGCTTGAGCTATCAACCAAGATATCTTATCGAATAACCATCGAGTATCAGGATTCATACCAATCCATTTTACTTTTGATTTTCTAAAGTCAACATCGCGCCAAGGTTGGTCACCATTAGGTAAAGCTTCACCCATCCGTGGAATATCTTCTTCCAAACTAGCTGCTATATTTTCTACATAACCTAATTCATCTTGAGTAAAAACATCATTTACAGTAACCCAATCAGTTGGGTAAACTTCATATGCTTTATCGTGCCAGTATCTATGATAGCCAGGTTCTAAAAATGGTGTACCCCACTCTTGTCTTTCCTCGAATGTTTCGGTAGGAACTTCATTGTACTTATCATCAAGTGATGGTGTTTGTGGATTATTTATAGGTTTATCCGACAGTATAGCCATTAATACTCATCTCCATATAAACTATATTTCTTTACAGGTTTAGGTGCTATCACACCATCCTCGGTATAAACTTTTCCATCTTTTGCATCTACTACAAATTCTGTAGCTGATGTTTCCATATAAATAGCATTTAGAGCATCAGTTAGTGTAGTATGAATTGTATCATCATTTTCTAACATCCATCTATCACCCGGTGGTACTCTTGTAGCAGCTAGTTGTTTCATTTTCTTCCTCCATCAATCATATGTTTAGGTAGTTGGTCATCAAAGTGTCTTTTTATTATTACAACTGGTAAATTAGGATTCATATTACTATACGCATAAATATCAAATGAGATTACTATTCTCATATCATCACCCGTTGGCTCTACTCCGTGCTTTAGATGTGATGGAAATAATATAACATCACCCTCTAATGGTTTTACCTTAACTGATTCTACTCCTACATCACCTGTATTGTATTCTTCTTCTACTCTTCTATCGTTTCTCCATAAGTAATCAAATACATTTAAGTGATTTCTGTAAAAACTTAGGTTAGGATTATCATTCTTTGGTAACTTAACATAATATATGCCAGATATGCAACCTCCTGTATGGTCGTGTATTGGTATAGCTGTCTTAGCTGATTGTACGTTAAACCACGATTTACCTATTACAAAATCTTGATTAATTAAATCAATGTTTAAATCATATAAATATTTTTCTAAGTGAACATTTAGATTTGAAAACAATTCTAAAAATAATGGTGTTTCTATATTATGTAATCCACGTACATCTTTGTTGTGTTCCATAGGATGTGATGATGAGTATCCAAAGCCAGAAGAGTTAGATAATTGCATATTAGGGTTAGCCTCATCTTGTTGGTATATATTGTGTAACTCTACTTCTAACTTACTATTTAAATCTGTTATAGCTTGTGGATTAGCTATAGGTTTTCTGTATATAGGATAATCAAATATTCTTGTGTAGATATTTTCATCCAAAGGACTTCTCTCCCCATATTCAAATGTAGGCATTAGTATATACTCTCTGGTTTCCAATTCCAATTATGTAAAATATAATCCATTTTCCAAAACTTATTTTCTGACATATACCTTAACATATCTTCACTATAATATTCCATTAGCGGCTTTTTATTAAATCTTTCTTTTGAAGAGAATATATTTTTTTGTTTATCACTATTAGAAAATGAACGAATGTTATCAATGTTAAAACTCAAATGTGGTAACCCTTTTTGTATTTCAATAAAATCTTCTTTTAGGTACTCTGCCCTTAATAAATAGTTTGGATTTCTGAACCAATTAGATTTTTCTTTACAGGCTTCATAGTAAAATGATACAGGTGAAGCTAACTCAAATCCAACTGATAAGTCATCCCACTTACCAAGCTCCATATGTATATCGAAGAACTCAGAAAACTCTAAGAACTTTCCTTTACTCCAAGTAAAAGTTTTGTAATCTTGTCTATCGTGAAAAACTAAAAAGTAATGTGATAGTAATCTAGCAGCTGGATGTCTTGTTGAACATACTATAGTAAAATCTTCACCACCATCAGGACATAAGTAACCGTGATTGAATTGTCCTACACTATCATTATATGTGAACATAGCGCCAGCATCATAGAATATCTTATGACAATATCTTGAAGCGCACCTATCAGTAGCCCACCATAATAATTTATTAGAGTAGTCTACATTTGTGGGAATCTTATAATCAGTTCCCTCTCTTAGAAGAAGAACCGCCACTCTTTTTTAATCCTGCTTGTTTTATTAATGTTTCTAAATCAACTGATTTTTTGAACTCTTCTATTTCACCTTCATCCAACTCATCTTCATACTCAAACTGTTCTTCAAAGTCAAGTAAAGCATCTTCGAGACTTTCTAAGTTATATAGGTCCTGTAGTAAGTCTGCTAACTTAGAGTTAGACATAGTATTATCAGTTTTCATAACTGCTCTTATCAGAGATTTTATTCTTGTAACGAGTCTATCTGTTATTAGATATAAAGGTTCTCTTGGATTTTGAAATGGATCTCTTGGTTCATCCATTATGGTGTCATACTCACAGGACCATCGTATGGTTTATATTTTTTAACAGGCTTATCATCATCTACTTTTTCTATAGGATACTCTAAGTAGGTTTCTACTTCTTCCTTAAACTCATCTTCGTAGGTAAGTTGCTTTACTGATTCATTTCTTATTTCAGGAAAATGTGTATCTACTACATCTTGTACGTGAAGTTGTACTCTTCTTACAGAGTTAAAGATTAGTAGTGCTAGATTCTTAAAGGTAGTTATCATCATCTTCAAAATCATTCCAATCTCCTGTATCATCACCTATGGTAATTATTGTATCTAATGCTGATATTACATCCTCAATAATATCCCAATCTTCGGTGTTGTAAGCCTCTTCTAATTTCTTTTTTATCTCGTTTAAATTCATCAAAAACTCCCTTAAATTAATAACTTAGGTATTAGTTTCTCTTTTTATTTTCTTAACTTTTTAAAGTAAATAGTACCGTAGTTAAGTTTTATGTTTGTAGCCCGTAGGGGAATCGAACCCCTGTTGCAGGAATGAAAATCCTGAGTCCTAACCACTAGACGAACGGGCCAGTAGTGGAGCTGGTGGGAATCGAACCCACGTCCAAACGCTTCCTCGATGAAGTCATTTACAGCTTAGTTAGTTCCAAATCGGTAGTTACTAACAACCCACCATACCCTCATTTACACAGATGAGTTTAACTGGTAGGGTTTATTGTCTCCCTACATTGACGATCGTGTCTAACTTGTTTTATGACCGAGTGTTAAACAAACTCAGTATCTTATGCAGCGTATGCGTAAGATGGTTGAGAAGTACGAGCTGGTTCAACGAAAGTGTCAAACATCATCTCTGAATTAGCTAGGTGCCAATCCACTTTCAACCCTTGTAGCGATTTATCGCCATTTAGGTTTTGTGAGTCTTATTAAAGAGTCTACTCATACTCTGCTGCACTTCATTGTCAAATAACGTCTGTCGAAACCAGTCAGCCCCATAGAGCCAGAGATAGGATTCGAACCTACGACCTAGTGATTACAAATCACTTGCTCTACCAACTGAGCTACTCTGGCATAAAGTAGTGGGGAAGTCCTCACGCTCCGTTGTTTGATATTATCGCTCTAAGGTTTGTGGTGTTTATCCACTACTTGTGGAGCTGACAGGAATCGAACCTGCGACCTCCTCCGTGCAAGGGAGGCGCTCTCCCAACTGAGCTACAGCCCCAAAAATAGGGCTCAAGAGAAAGGAGTAAAAACTTGAGCCCTCACGCCGGTTAACATAAGTAACATCCGACGTGTATAAATATTAATTAATCAATCGAAATTACACTTTCTGTTTCTGACTTAATAGTTGTCAATTCAATTATCTCGTATGTATAACCTGCAGGTTTTAAAAACTTATCAAGTAAGCTAGTATGCATTGGCTTTACATCACTTAACCATTTCTTTTCTGCATTAGGTGTTGGATGATGGATTAGAATACGAAGATTCTTTTTATTTGGATTATAGTAAACCTTATCCATAATCTTTCTCCAATCAAACAAGGCAGAAGTCATCATCCAAGTTACTGACTTAGAATCAGAAAATGATTCTACAGTTTCCATACCCTCTATATCTCTTGAGTTCCACTTCTTCCAAACACCATTTAACTTAGCTGCAACTTTTTTCTTATCAACCTCATCACTTGCTTTTCGTATAATCCTAGTATATTCTTTACTTGAACAACCAGCTTGCAATAGAAAAATCATATTAGAAGGATCACCAATCTCAATACCATCGGTTTCATAATTAAGTAAAAGTGTTTTTACAAAATCTGCATCCGTACTTGGAGTCTTTCTTTTTGATTCTCTTGGATTAAGTAGTATTCCTAAAATTCTAATCTCAGCATCACTCCACCCATCTGCTTCTAAATCACCTAAATCAATATACTTTGCGTGAGTTGCTTTCTTTGAAGAAAGTATACCACCCATAGTGTGGTTACCACCAATAACGCTTTGTTTACCATTTGTTGTATACATTATGATAGGATCTGTCATATCTATATTACCACCATTCTCATCAATTTGGTCCGCTATATAACGAACCATCTCAGGATAATCTTCTTGTCTAATCTGAGCTGCTTGTACTGTCTTTAGCGCATCCACACTCATAGTTAATATTCTATGTTCACCATTCTCTATTTTTTTTATGAGGTTCTTAGCTTTAGTTGCTGGAATATCTAAATTCATCTGGCTAACACCAACCTTCCATATTGTTTAATTATTTTTTCTGAAATTGTTACACCTAATCTTGGGTCTTTTCTTTTTAAAGTTGAACCATAAGATTTCTTTAACTTAGGTAAGAGAATATCCATCACATCTTTGGCATCTAATACATACATCTCAACTATCTTAGTACCCTCGAATCTTGCGTAGTAGTGATATGGATACTTACCAATCTTTTCTTCAATGATATACCTCTCTTGTTCTTCCCACGTATCTTGTACAGATATACCATTGTAGGTTGCTGAAATCTTTTTACCTATAGTAGATTTATATTCTACAGGTGTTCCATCAGGCATTATACCATCTGCGCCAGAATAGTTCTTTGGAACCGTATGTCCTAACTCTGCCGCCATTAAAACTTCTTTTACTTTTGAGTAAGAAAATATATCACCCAAATCCATAGCAGCTGTAAGCTTGTCTATCTCATTGAGGTGGTATTTTATTTCATTAAGATTCATTATATCTCCTTTTATAATTTCTCTCTTGAACTTCTAATATATGTTTACAATATCTTATCTTATGTTTCCTACGAAACTTAAAAGCCGGGCAATCACAAGCCCACTCTAACCTACTTCTATCAAATCTTATATCATATGGTTTACCAACTACTTTGTAGTGTTCCCACCCATACTCATCGATGAGAACACCATCAAAGATTTCGATAACCTTTTCTACTAATGGATGGTTAGACATTACCTAATACCATAAGTAACATAAATACAAAAAATATCCATAACAGTGTTAAAAATTCTGCAACACGATACCAAAATAGTTTCCAAGTCATACTAAGTCTCCAAAGATTAATAGTTCTGAAATTAATTTATTCTCTGCTTCAGTCCAACAAGTAGCATTCCAATTTTCCCAAAGCACATAACCTGTCTCATCAGCAATCGAGTGAATCCTAACATCACCAGCATAATCTGTATCATATGTGATGGTGAAAGATTTCGAAGTAGTTACTACAGGCTCTTCCGATGTTAACCACTCATTCACAGCCTCACCGACTGTTGATTTGAATAGTTCTTGATTTGATGGTAGTAATTTTTCTAACATCTTTACCTCTACTTTAAGTACTCAGGACCAGTCCACTCGTACCAGTCAGTCCTCGCTTCGAAAATGTTACCTCTCGCCCACTTAGCTGGCGAAGCCCAAGAAGCTGGTTTAAAAGTATCACCTCTTGTGTAAGGAATGTTTTTATGGATTCCATCACTCATAGCAACAAATCCCCAAACACTTGAACCATTTACAACTTTAATAAACTTCTTACCTGGTTTAAAATTTATATCAAACTTATCGATATTATATCCACCCCAATTTTTATACTTGAGAAGTATATTCTCTTTAAGTGTTTCAAGAGCTATATTCATATCTCTAGTTGGGTTGTTTGGATCTACCGTGGGAGTATCATCCTTTACCTTCTCTGTTACAGGTGAAAGTTGTGGAGACACCCCATTTATAAAACTAAAACTCATTTCTTTTCCTTTACTTTTCATACTCGATCTTAACACAAAATGACCATATATGTCAAGTCTTTTTTTGATTTTTTTTCAACCTACTATATATCTTATTATCTATCTTAGTATCACTAAGCCAGTATTGATATACTCCCTTAGTTTCGGTGAAAAAATTTAGGTATTTTAATAACCCAAATTTATTTTTCATTATACTCCCATTGATGTTAATACTTTATCCTCAAGCCAATTTGCTTCTTCATTAGACATTAATTCTATATCCCAAGCATCTAATCCGAACTCTTCTACTCCGTCTTGTTCTAATTGGCATTGCTCTTCAATCAACTGCTTGTTGATTAACTTTACAGTCTTTTCTGGCATCCAACTCAATTTCCACGGCTTACCATCTGCCCAAACATCAACTATCTTTACGTTATCGGAAACTGAAGAAAGCACCCACTCTACCTTTAACTCTCCATCAAAGTTTGGAAGATTTATTACTGATACTTTAGTCATATGATTACTCCTTAATTTTATGTTAGATCTTAACACAAAATGACCATACAAGTCAAGTCTTTTTTTTATGCTTGTTTTATATTAGATATTTGTTCGAATGTTTCGATATCTTCTTTGGTTAGATTTATCTGATGTTGTGTTTCTAACATCTTCCTATCTTCCTCAGGAAAATATCTAAAGTAACCTGAACTCTTTAACTTCTCGTGTGCTTCAGCTAGTGCATTGTGTGTGGTTATATTAATAAGGAACGTAGGTGCGTGTTCTCTCGTATCAACACCAGCAACCGTATATTTCTCGTAAGGTGAAAAGCATATAGATTTTAAATCAGCTGTATGGTTACGTTTACTAAGTTCACCATTTATATAACTCTGATACTTCTCTCTGCTTATGTTTTCTAGGTTATCACCTCGTTGTATTATTAATACGCTTGAGTGTTCTCTCATATGTTGGTAAGCTACATCTAATAACGATAGCTTGTCATCAGGATAATAATCTACAATGCTCATCGTATTCAACTCTGACTTTATAAACGGGCAAACCGGCATATCACCAAACTTCTCGTGTGGTGTCATTAAGAAGTTAAAATATTTTATTAGTTCTATGTACACTAAATCTTTACAACATTAGTAACCTGTATTAGAATAATCGCTATAGCCAGTAGAATACAGATTATAGTTTTTAAGGTGGGTACTTCATTTAAGAATACGTAACTCATTATACCAAACATAATAGTTCCTACACCAAAACCTATCATACGAATATTCCAAGTGAACCCAAAGTGTTCGTAGGATAATCTACTTGCTATAAAGAATAGAGTACCAATCGGTACACCAATCAATCCCATCCAATATGGGTTATTCCAAAACTTACTATTAGTCATAAATTGTGTGTTAAGCTGAAACCAAGCTAATATATTACTGATTGCTAAGATTATAACTGCTATAGTTAACTTAGTCATTTATAGATTCCTTTTTTTATTTCTTTTAGAAACTTTCTTATATGGTATATGCAAAATACACCAATTATTATTAAAGCTATATAATCAATCATTTGTAGTTAATCCCTATGTTCCAACTCATACTCAATCTCTCGCCAGGTCCTTTAAACGGATACACCACGTGGTTCATCCAAGATGGGAATACGACGAACAAGCCAGGATATGGTATGTGGTGTTGGTTACCATTATAAATAAATTGTCTCATATAATCTGCTGTGCTTGTATCCCATAGTAGCTCGGTTACACCATCCAGTTTATTCTCTTCGAAGTATCCCTTTGGTATCTGCTCAGGTACTTTAAGATGTAAGAAGCCAGATAATGTACTATGGTGGTTAGAGCTGTGAAAATGTACTGGGTTGTAATCTCCCTCGTATTGATGTACAGTCCATATATCATCTATATGAATATCAAACTTCTCAGGTAATCCACCACCTAACATCACACCACCACCTAACTCTCTAAACGTGCCTACATACTGATTAGTCGCTTCTATCAATACGTGTACTAGATTCTGTACCATAGGATGTTTCGGGTCTATCTGTAGTTGTTTACTCTTCGGTGTATCCATCCTACCAACTAAAGAATCATCGTAATCCTTACCGTGATTTTCGAAGCCACTCCATCTTACAGGATTTGTTGTGTTCCTCTGCTCACCCTTATGGTAAACATCATCGCACATCTCGATGAGTTCGTTTATAACCTCATCCGTTAAGACTCCCTCTACTAAATGGAATCGTGGTATGTGTCGTAATGCAAGTTCATCTTTAAGCAAAGACTTCATTTCTACATTCTTCACAATAGTGGTAGTGGATAGCTCCGTTTACATCTAAACGTTTCTTCTTCTTACCACCCTTTACATACGCTTCGGTTGATTGAGGCATTACACTCTTGGTATAGTTTATTAACCTAACCTTTTCACATACAGTGCATTTTCTTCGAATCGGCTTACGTACTATCGGTTCTTGTTTTCTTCTTCTTATCATAACCTACCTATAATTATATTGTTTTTGTTTGAAATCATAAAATTTTAATCATCACCCTTTATTATTAGGTAAGCAGCTGCCACCCAAAAGAATAGGGTTGCGCCGGCTAATACCCAAATCACCCTAAGTGACCTCCCTTGTACTCAACAGCTTCCGCCATAGTTGGTGGAAACAATTCAAGTTGGTTAGGGTCTTTCTTATAAGCTGAAAAGAATTCTCCATACTCATCAACCCATAACTCCCACGGTGAGTAACCATCGGATGACGGATATGTCATATTCAACGCTAAGGTATCTAGGTACTCAGGTGTTAACGGGTCTTGTGAAATTAATCTGACTGGTAGTTTACTGTGTCTAATCTGGTACATCGTGTTTTCTCCCATAATCGCCTTGTTGTATTATCTTTTTAAAATACCTACCTAACCATATACAGAACAATGGTAGTAGGATGTAATTGATAGCTAGTATCTCGAATCTCTCCCAAAGGGTTAACCTCACGGCATCCTCTTCACGGTGTGGACGGGGACGGTGTATGTTCGAGAGGTCGCTAAATCTCTCACGTAGTATGTGGTAGGGAAATGGTTTATCTCCATCAGTACAACTATGCTATCCTTTGGTAAATCACCACTAACCTCGTGATGGTCTTTTATAACCTTAAACTTATCACCCGACTGGACTCCGAAGTGTTCCTTACTACGCCGGTTATACTTCTTCTGCATTGTTAGCCTTAGATAAGCAGACGGGTTCCTTATCCCTATTCATCTGCTCTATAAAGTAATCGTGTTTAATAACGTGAGGTGGTTTACCTAAACTCTTTACGAAGTTATCCCAAGAGCCGTTTGCTATACGTTCCTGCATAAGCTCCTGAATCTCATCCCAACTCATCCGTTTGATGGTATCCTTATACCAACCCAACGTATCGTATTCTTCACTCATCGTGGCGGCATAAGAATGTTAATCATACCATCCATCACCCGTTGCAAGAATATGCTCTTCTCGGTATTGCGCTTCTTATACTTCCTACGGGTGGTACGCTTAATAATTTTCTTCTGACCCATACTAAAACCCTCGTTTCTGTTTTAACTTATTATACCTCTTACGTAAGGAACGCTTCTTCTGTCTCATACGTACTAACAACTCCATCCGTAACCTCTTAATACCCTTACGTTTCTCACGAGCCCAAAAGCTCCTACGCCTTCTTTCTCCTCTATTCATATAACTCCCCTATTGTTATAATAATAAATACTAGATTGAGCTAAAATAAATCTTTATGCGACACTTCCTCAACGCTACTTTGATATGGTATTACCATATAAACAATATTAATATTCCCATAGGGATAAATTTTAACCTCGGGTCGTATACACGCTCAGCTCACAAAAAAGGTGGTTAGCCTTTCTACGTTCACGGTTAAATGACCACCCCCCTATGCTGTGCCTAAAGGTATCCCCTTATCCTGCCAGTGTCCTATGTTCTCCCACATAGCCATCAGGCTCAGCTGTAGCGTGCTGTCGTCCATATCCGTGTAGAACCTACCATCCATCATATCCAGGAGCAGGTTGCGTATTATCTCCATATCCACTGTTTCCATCATATTGTCTGTTGGTATCATAAGCCTTGCTCTTTCTTTTTTATATGCCGCTTAAAATCTTGAGCGGTGTGTTGGTACTGCCCCAACCCTTCTTCTATGGAATAGAAGCGTATCTCTCTTGATACTTCCACCGCATATGTAAATAGTATCTATTTCTTCAGAATACTATTTTTTTTATCCGAGCCGCTATGATTCGAACATAGCAGTTATATCTCCACTACTCGTTTGGTTAAGCGTGGTGTGGCAATACAACTTCACCAGCTTAGCTGGATTGTTCTTGAGCGACACCACACTCACATTAGGATTATTCAATTATTATTCATATCCGAATATACGCATAAAGCCCTACACGAGTCAAGTCTTTTTTTGCTTCAACCTAAACTTTTTAGATGCCGCCATCGCACGAGCCTTAAATAGTTAAGAAAACGCTTGACTTGTATTGGGTTTATTTCGTATATTACGGGTTAAGCCTTAAACGCAACGGCTACAGCGCGTGGTATACAAGTTGGAATATAATACATATAACCTATACAAGTCAAGTCTTTTCTTGGGTGATTAATCCCGCGCCACATAGGTTAGCCGCTCTAAACTATTTAGCTAGGAATACCAACCCAACCCATATGTCAAAATGTCATATATATCTCAGGGCTTCGCGCATAGGGATACGCTATACTTGCGCAAGCCCTTAACATAGTTTATTATTCAGAGTTTTATTCATAGTTATATCAATCTGAGGATATTGAGGTATATGAGAGCGCTGAGATACGTAGCACTATCAGGGTTGGTATATCACATTAGGTGGGTAAAGGTGGGAGATGGTGGGATACGTATGGATACTTACGTATAACCCGTTAGACAGGTAAAGGAGGCTCAGATATACCCATTATCCTCTCAAAAAGGGTTGTTCCTGAGAGCTTTTTCGTTGTCTTTAGGGTTTCCTTATGTAACGTATCATCCATATCCAATAGGCTAGAACGAGTATGAGCGCTATGATTATCGTGTGATTCTCCACTATGAATCAATCATAAATTGTATGAGGTACTTGAGGCAGATTACCGTTATGATTGCTAGTACCTCGTTAGGGTATTGTGTTATTAGGTGGGTGAGGCTTTCGTATAAGCCTTTAGCGATGTGTGTGTATATGTCGATAATATTATCATACCTGATGATATCGTAGCGTGATAATAAATAGTGTGGAGAATGCTGAAAATGGGATTTGGTGAGAGGATATTCTATGGATGGGCTAGGATACGGCGTTAGCCGTGTCCATTAGTGTATCTCTTATAAATCTTCTATGTCTCTTTGAAATTTTTGTATTTGCACCAAGCCCCATAGTTGTATTCCTACTATTAATAACATAATACCTACTAAGGAGCCCAGCACATTTAGTAACATTTTATTTAGCAACCGGCTTGTTGGCAGCAGCTTCGTCCTCTTTTGGCTTACCGCCTGATATAACCACAATCTCTTCCAACTGTTGGTGTTCGTAGCAAAAAAAGTAGTGCGTGTTAGTTAGACGTAACTTATATAGGTCCTGAACAAATACGTGTAACCTACCTCGTTCGTCATTATAGTTAAAGAGTGGAGCTTCCACCTGTTTCCTATAAGTCATATTCATACCGCTGAATTCTTGTATCGGTTGTGGAATTGATGAGCAACTGATTGATAGTAATAATGTGAGTGTGATGATAACGTTTTTCATAACTAAGT
>Ga0098059_1000640_pt1 | contig 19706 bp, 27 predicted proteins | sample 20_taG_FD_92580 | JGI IMG/M metagenome (GOLD analysis project Ga0098059, IMG submission 92580) | Marine viral communities from the Subarctic Pacific Ocean - 20_ETSP_OMZ_AT15318 metaG | ecosystem: Environmental > Aquatic > Marine > Oceanic | place: Subarctic Pacific Ocean | collected 2015-01-19
TAGGCTTTGCTTGTGCTCTTACTAATGTAGCTATTTATAACGTCTGCAAGGATTCTGATGGAACCTTTGCTAATGAAGTATATAACAATGGAATCAAACACAATTATAATGGTGCTGATGGTCTTGTGGGATATTGGAGATTTAATGAAGGAAACGGAATTACAATTGCAGACACTTCCGGCAACGGTAATAACGGAACCTTCGGCGCTATTTCTGGACAGACGACAGCCTATCCAATTTGGGAGAAAATTTAAATGAAACTCCTACTTGAAAATTGGCGTCAGTATATGAAAGAAGCAAATGATTTTGATTGGGATGCTTTTGGGTTTTCCGATGAAGAGCGTGGAGATGCAGCCACAACCTCTCCAGACCCTCACTACGAAGATTTGATAGAGTTGGACAGGGGCGATACTTTTACTATTGGTGATCGCAAGCCCATATATCGTGTTATTGGAGCACCAACAGCAAACGGAAAAGCCAAGGGTTCGCCGATAAAGACAGCAGTTATTCACGGAAGTGCAGAACGAAAATATTATATCATTAAGGGAGTGAGCGAAGATTATGCCGTAGGAGCATTTGAAGCAGTTGGCGGCGGTTCGGATACAGTTGAAAACCCCAGAGGCGGAAAAACAGGATTTGTTATGAATATAATGAAGGCATTAAGAGATAAATGAAACTAATACTTGAAAATTGGCGATGGTATTTAAACGAAAGCCTACGGGATTCTTTAATCAAAGCTGGCAGGAATGCCTGTGGCTATATGAACTGCAAACTCTTTGTGCAGACAGTAACAGGAGTTTCCAAACTTAGCGATCTGCCCCCTCGCCCTTTTACTTCCGAAAACGATCTAGAAGTGGGAGATATCCTCAAGTGGGGATCTGGGCAGCACTATGCTATTTGGATTGGCGAAGGAGAAGTAATGGAAGTCGAGGAGTGGGGTGAAGAACCACGCACAGTGACCCTCCAAAATTTACTAGACCAAATAGACTATCCCGACACTATTTACTCCACAACAAAAGATTAACTAATGAAACTCCTACTTGAAAATTGGCGAGAGTATTTGAACGAAAACATTTTTTATGTTAATATAAGCAAACTCTTGCCTGCGGAAGAATTAGGGCACGGCAAAGACCACGATTGCCCTAGTCAAGCCTGCGAGGATCTCATTCAACAAAAGATGCATTCAATTGAGGCGGGCAACCTTGAGCCCCTAGAGGTCTGTAACCAAAAGCCAGTAAACCCCTACAGAACACAAGAAGAGCCTTCAGCACCTAAGACGGGAATTTCCGAGCCCTTTTACCATGTCCTGAACGGGCATCACAGATTAGAGGCTGCAAAAAGAATCGGACTAGAGAAGATTCCTGTTTTCTTGACGCCAGAGGAGACAAAATGAAACTCCTACTTGAAAATTGGCGTCAATATTTGCTAGAATCTATAGCAATCGGACAATGCTACCCGCATGTTAACAAGATGGCGATCAAGTGGCTAGATGACCACATTGATAAGTCCAAGCCACCCGGCAGTGGAGTCCACCCAGACATTGACAACAAAGATAAATTTAAAATTGTGCATGGGCGAGTTACGGATAAGTTTAGTGGCGAGAGTGTGCTTCACGCTTGGGTTGAGATGGGCGATGTGGTGTTTGACTGGCAATCAAGCTCGACAAAACCAGAGGGCATTCCGAGGGATGTGTATTATGATCTGAACCAGCCAGAACCACACGAAGAATACACAGCAGAAGAGGCAATGATTCAGTGCGTTAGATCGGGCCAAGAAGGACCATGGACAGACAAACAATGAAACTTATACTTGAAAACTGGCGTAACTTTCAACTTAATGAGATTTTTGACAATCCAGTCTCAAGCGATGAAATTATAGGACCAGAGGCGCGTGGTAGTAATACTACATTATGGCGGTTTAAGGTAGGTGAACATGAATACAGTGTGATTCTTGAGAATATGGGTGTAGATCCATATGAGGCACACCTTGGGAACTATTTGGCATCTTATGAGCTTTCATTTGAACTCACCTCGACATACAGTTCTAGTGCTAGATATGGGACAACAAACTATGGTTTTAAGAGCGGTATGAAAGTGATCTCAACTGTTGTCGCGATCCTTGAAGAGTGGATTAGTAAAAACGACTTCTTACTAATTGAAGCACTTGCTGACCCAGATGAAGAAAACCGTGTAAAAATGTATAATAGAACTCTAAAAACACTTCAAAAAAAACTTGGCAGCGATTATGAAACGGCAAGAACAGATGATGGATTTCTTGGGCTTATCAACGTGGGCTTTATTGAGAGGGGAATCGACAAGTTTGTTCAGAAGGGCGATGACCGCACCGCAAGACAATTAATATCTGCTGTTCTTAAATCTCTTAAATATCACAGCATTAAAGGGAACACAGAAAAAAGAGTTATAAATAAATTTAATAATCTCCAGAAAATGCGGGGAATAGGGAAATGAAAATCAAAACTACTATGTACTAATAGCTATTAATATGGGGGTGTATATGAGCTATGAGATATCTAATTTATTGTCTTCTTTTGGTTATTTTTGCTATGAGTTGTATGGAATATAACATTGGGCAAGAAAATAAGGGAATTCTAGGAGAGCCTAATCCTCGTGAACTCGTTCCAGAGATGAAGACGGACGTAATCACACAAATTGCCAAACCTGAAGTTGATGTTTTGTGGGTAATTGATAATTCTTGTTCTATGGCGGAAGAGCAGACCACTTTAGTCAATAACTTCGATGCATTTATAGGCTATTTTCTTGACTCTGGGCTTGATTGGCACATTGGAGTTACTTCCACTGATATGAGAAACAGTGGTGATCCGGGAGATTTTGGAACTCTTCGCTCTATAGGCGAAATTAGGTACATTGACGAAGACACCCCCAACCCTATGGAGACATTTCGACAAATGGCTAGCTTAGGAGTCACAGGGTCGGGCAATGAGGCCGGAATTTCTGCCGCTTATAACGCTATAGCCGTACATGGTGACTCGGAATTTAACGAAGACTTCTATCGAGAGGACGCCACACTGTCTATTATAACAATTTCGGACGAAAATGACTACAGTACCGACCCATCCTTGAACGAATTTATCTCTTGGCTCTCGAATCTTAAGCCAAGTATCGATGATGTGTCCTATTCGTCCATTGTATGCTTGGACCAAGACCTCCTAAACGGCTTCTACTGTGGCACCACGACGTTTTCCCAGCCATCTGTAGGTTCTAACTACATATCGGTCACAAACGCCGTTGGAGGCATCCTGTGGGACGTTAGAGAGTATGAATGGGCTCCCGTATTGGATGAGTTGGGGCTTCAAGCCGCTGGTCTTAAGCGAGAATTCTTCTTAACGGACATTCCTATCTTAGAAACACTCGATGTTTGGGTTGTAATCCCAGATGAGGACACTGGGACGGGCGAAATTCACTATAATTTCGATTTAGGAGTGGATTATACCTATTCTCAGGTCCGAAACAGCATTACTTTCATTACTTTTGTCCCTCCGCAGCTTTCAAAGGTCGAAATAGAGTATATTCCTCTCGGAACATACAATTATGGGGACACAGGCCAAGATACAGGACAACAATAAAAGTAGCCGTGTAGCAAGCGCTCTAGCAGCCCTAGAAGGCATCCTACTGCCTATAGAGGGTCTCACCACCCCCCGTATTATGACGGCTATAAGCCCCCCTTGAGGACGGCGAAATTATCACCATAGTGAATGTCCAGAATAAACAAGTTTTTGCCCCTATATATTTTAAGGGGGGTGAATTTGTTTGGAGGATTTAAATTATTATGTCTATTTCGTTGGTGTTTCGCATCCTGATGGTTTATTTAAATCAGGAGATCGCGGCGTCGGGTACACAAACTATGGACCCGGCATACGCGACTGTCGTTACGGAGTCATGTATGTAGTACCTAAAGAATATGTTTTTCACAGGCGTCCAACTGCTGAATATGTTGAGCGTTGTGCAGTAAAATATTTTGGCCTTGTCTCGGAAAGAAAAAAAGTTGATTTTGAAGAGAAAATACAGTGGATTAAAACTATTTAAGATATGGCTACCACTACTAACGAATGGGTATGGAAAATATTTACTGTTGTTCTCGGCGTTATAATCGTACCCCTTGCAGGCTGGGTATGGAATGTAAATATTGCCGTAGCGCAACTTCAAAACGATCTTGGAGACGCCGAGAGTAATGTTATCGCCCTAGATCAAAAAGTTGAAGAAGCCGAGGAGAACTCTAAAGCTATCATATCAATTGAAAAAGATATTGAGTACATGAAGGCTGCACTACAACGTATTGAAACCATGGTGGCTGGACAATGAGGTGGCTTATTATCCCCATGGTGTTGGCAACTGACACTGGCTACTCGCCCATGCCCCTCAATGATGATATTCCTGTCCCAATTGAGGAAGAACGCGGTGATGATATTGAAGAGTGCCAGAAGGGTGTAAAGGATTTAAAAAACAGTGTTCTTGGGTTGGAATTTTTCCTACAAGACAAGAAAGATTTCAAAACTTATTGCTCTTATACTAAGTGGGATCAGCCAAAGCTCGAAGAATACAAGAAAGAACCTAAATCATATTTACCAAAAGATTGTAAGCCGGAGAAAATATAATGAAAATTACAAAAGCATTTCTAAAAGAAATGATTAAAAAAGAGCTAAGGTTTTCTATTCTGGGCGAAGGCAATGTGGCTGACTATCCTGTTTATGATTATGACGCACTTACGGATGATGAAATTATAGCTAGAGCCGAAGAAGCTGGAATGGGGGAACTCGTTCGCCACGGCTTAGAAAATGAAGAACTTCGCGCTGAAGTTGTTGGCTTGCTTAAGAAGGCTGATATGGAAGATGATCCACTAATGGAAAACGACAGAGATGTTGCTATTTCAAGAGCGATAGCCAATATCGAAAAAAGATACGGTAAAAATGCTATTATTACGAATGACACCGTATCACCATCCTACATAAAATTTATCACTAGAAATCTGGATTTTAGAGAGTTGTTGATCGATTTATGGGATGATATGGTCTCGGGCGTCCCAATGAGAGATGTTGTAAAAACCGCCGAGGAGAGCCTTGGATATGAGAGGGGCAAAGAACCATTTGCTCCAATGCCAACTGTAGGTTCGGAAGAATCGTATCTGTTTGACATTTTAATGGGAATTAAGTTTCATGCAAGAAAAATTAGATCTGGTGTAAAGTACCCCACCGGAGAACAGGTTAACGACGCTGTTGAGGGGATAGTTGGGAAAGCCCGACAAAAGGTAAGAGATAGGCAAGCGGCAGCAGATAGGGAAGAGGCCCGTGTTGCAGCGCTCTCACCCGAAGAAAGACAGGCAGAAGAGGCTGCAAGGCAAAGAGAGTTCGCTCGCAAGATGGCGAGCGGATATTATGGAAAGCTTGACTAGTAAAGAAATAAACAATTGTTATAAATAAGCCCTGCTAGCCTCTATATAATATAGGGGGAAAATAAAATGGGGGTTTTATTTAGAGTATTTGTATTTCTTACACTGGTCAGTTGTGACTCTGGTTCAGTTTGTTTAAAAGGTGAAAATTCAACAGACAAGGTAAAGCAGCATGTCTCTCTTTTTTCTGCTGATATAAGGAAGAGAAGTAGAGACGCTGCTGTTGAAATCATGTCTTACAATTCCGCTGGTCGCCAAATAAGTGGCAGTGGTGCTTACATTGTTTATAAGCAGCAACATTTTATTTTGACTGCCGCTCATGTAGTTAGTGCATCGCCGGTTGCCATGATAAAAAATGATGGTGAAACAATTCTTGGCAATGTTGCTTTTGTTGACGAAGACACCGATGTTGCTCTTGTATCTATAGAGGGCATGTTTACACGGACGCCTATAGTTTGGAGCGTATCAAAAAAACATAAAATAGGTAGCGAAGTCTATTATACCGGCTATCCAAACACCTATGCGTTGCTAACAATTGAGGGAAAAATTGCCGGGTATGATAGGGGCATGACAATTATCCACTCCTATGTTTGGCGAGGAGCGTCTGGTTCTGCCGTTCTCGACAAAAAAGGAAAAATTGTTGGCGTAGTATCAGCGGTTGATGTTGGGACAGATGTCATCGGTATGCCAACTATAATTGAAGATGTAGGTATTGTGGTTCCTGTACACAAGGTAGAGGAGTTCTTAAAAAGTAGATAATTTTTAGCTGGGGGGCTGAAAAATGTTTAGGTATATTTGTTTTTTTTATATATTGCTTCTCTATGCTTGTTCGCCGGGTGAGGTAGTAGAGTCGCAGGATTTAAAGATTGAGTTTGAAAACCTGTGGTGGCAGGTATTAGACATTCCAGAGATGATTCTATATACTGAAAAAAACATGTGCCTCAAGTTTACTGCCCCATATTATGTCGAACCCCCAGATGATGGTGCCATAATATATTATGAAGAGGGCGATAATTTCTCGTATATTTTGACAAACTTTGAACGACTAGAGCAGGGATATTATATCTCTGAATATGATGTTGATTTGGAGGTGCTTGTTGATGAAGATGGAATATATTTTGTTAAATTATCATTAGGAATTCTAAATCATACATCACAAATCATTCCTTGCACTTTGTAGAAGTAAAACTATTTACTTTAAGAGGTGTCTAATGAGTGATAAAATAAAATATAATATCAATTCTTCTCGGCGTTTTGGCTGGAAGCCAAATTGGTTTGGGGCAAGCGATTATGATGAGAGGCTCGTAGAAAAAATCATGGATTTTCAAAGAAGCCTTGGTCTTGCGGCTGATGGTCTTTGTGGTCCCTCGACATATCGTAGAATCTTCACTGATCGAGAAGCAAATATTGATGATTATGAGCCAAAAGGCGAACACATTGTCTACAATGGTGATTTTTTTCCAATTGAGTGGGATAAAGTTGTAACTTGGGATGAGTCCGGCGGTCTTCGAATGAATAAGGGGACATATACTGACTATTCTGGGAAAGAGCCTAGAGATATTTCCATGTTTATCAACCACTGGGATGTCTGCCTGAGTTCCAAGTCCTGCGCTAGCGTACTTAATAAACGAAAAGTCAGTGTTCACTTTTGCATTGATAATGATGGCACAATTTATCAACTTTTAGACATGCAGCATAGAGCTTGGCACGCTGGCAATGGCACCGTGAATACCAAAAGCGTAGGCGTTGAGATTAGCAATGCTTTCTACATGAAATACCAAGACTGGTATGAGAAGCGTTTTGGACCCAGACCAGTGATTTCAGACGCTATTGTTCACGGAAGGACTCTTGAGACTCACCTCGGATTCTACCCCGTGCAACTTGAGGCACTCAAGGCTTTATGGAAAGCCGTTCACGAGGCTTGTAAGGTGCCTCTGGAAGCTCCTATGACTTCCGAGGGGTTAGACACCGGAGTAAATTTGGATGTCTACAAAGGGAAATTTAAAGGCTTTTGTAATCACTACAACATAACCTCCAAAAAGATTGATTGTGCAGGTTTGCACATTGATAAGATGCTAGAGGATATTAAATGAAACACTTATACAAAAAGGCTATCATAAGCGGAGCCTTGATAAGTATAGTGCCAGCAATTATTGTATCTCTATTATCAAGCTGGTTTCCAGCAACAGAATCAGAAAACCTTGCCCTGATAAGAGATATATTTTCCGCTCAAAGTTATGGCTTCTTGCAGTATTTCTTAATCTTCAGCATTATTGTTGTGTCCCCAATTTTGGAAGAGGCAATCTTCAGAGGTGTCTTGTGGTCTTTTATGGAAAAATATCTTAATAAAAAGATTGTCTTTATCACAGTAAGTTTCTTGTTTGCTGCCATTCATATTGATTTTCTACATGTTGTTGGTCTTTTGCCCGCGTCTTTCTTATTTGGGTGGTTCAGATATAGAACTGGGGACTTAAAAGCTTCCCTGCTTTGCCACATAAGCAATAATCTAGTAGCTTGTCTTTTGACCATATATTGAGGCTTTAAATAATGGCTAAGAATTTTAGAACAGATATAGAAAAAATAATTGAGGAAGCTACCGCCAATATAATCAGTGGAAGTTCCTACACATATCAAAGCGCCAGTTTTTTAATTGCTGATTCTGGATCTGTCACACAGTTTCACTCACCCGTCCTGATACCCGTAGCTTCTGCTTCGGCGATGCCGGTGCCCCAGCACGGCACTGGCTCTTTATATGCCAAGTACACTGACGATAAACTGTATTTTCGAAATAGCCATGGAACCGAGTATGATCTGACTGCTGGTGGTGGTGGTGGTGGTGGTTCACCGGCAGGCTCCAATACCCAAGTTCAGTTTAATGACGGAGGCTCTTTTGGTGCTTCTGCGAACCTAACATTTGATGGAACAGACTTAGGCGTCTCTGCCAAAATTTTCCATGTGGGCGATACGGATACATATATTAACTTTACAGATGACGACATAAACATCCAAGCCGGTGGCGTCAATTTTCTGGATTTTACTCAGGATACTCAAAGCGACGTAACTTTTAATGAAGGTGGTGTTGATATTGACTTTAGAGTTGAAACTGCCGACGAATCCCATATGCTTTTTATCGAAGGTTCTTCCAATAGGATGAGCATCGGCGACAATACGGGTTCGCCGGGAGCAACATTAGAGGTTAAGAATCATGCTTCTGCTGGTGCGACAGGCGTGCCTCTTGTCCAGCTAAATAGCAACGACACAGATGAAATTGCACTTGATATTAATGCTGCTAATATTGATGCAAATGTAGTTGATATATTAGCCAATGCCGTAACGACAGCGAAGGTACTTAATATTGGCGCAGATGGATTAACGACCGGAAATGCACTTTATGTTGACGATAATTCAGGAAACGGAGGAACAAGAAATACCGTATCCCTAATCCAGAATAACGCAGCAGCTATTGCCGCAACAGCATTACATGTCCAGTCAGATGGTGGCGTTACAGGAATAAAACTAGACAAGAATTATTCAGACACCACTGAAGCTTCAATAACCGGCTTACATATAGATTGGGATAAAACCGGCGCTTCCACATCAGACAACACCATGTATGGTATCTATCTTGACATGGACAATATCACAGCCACCAATGGCAACAACTATATGTATGGTTTATACGTCACACCGAGGCTTACACACGCTGCTGATGCTGGTGGATCCTTTTTATACGGTGCGCTTATCAACGCGCAAGGCGGAACAAACGGCAGCAGCTTCGTCCAAGGTGCAAGGATCGAAGCTGGAGGCGGAGATGTCAACTACGGACTCCAGCTTGACGTTGAGGACGGTGGTGTCGATCTTAGAATTGAAAGTTCAGCCGATAATGGCGATTATTTCCAGATTCAAACCACCACCCACGGCGCAACAACCCTTTCTACCGTCGATGACAATGCAACCGCAGCAAACTTAACATTGGATGTTGATGGTAAAATCATTATTGAGGCAGCAGCAGGCGATGAGACCGTATTTAATGAAGGCGGTGTAGATGTTGATTTCCGCGTCGAATCAGATGACAATACTCACATGCTGTTTGTTGACGCTGGGGACGACACAGTTGCTGCTGGCGGTAATGACTCGACAAACCACAAAGACGGATTTGCTGTCTTTAATGACTTTCAAGGAACAACCTTTGAGAGTAAGCTTGCTGACGGTCAATTCGGTAGCGGAGAAGTTCTTAAATATTCACCCGGTGCCGATGATACTTTAACTGCTGGACAAATATACTTTTTGCACACAGATGGCACTTGGGATTCAACTGACGCTGATGCGGTTGCTACTGGTGCTAGCCAAATGCTTGGTGTTGGACTTGGAGGATCCGCAAGAACGGTTGGAGTTCTAATCAGGGGGTTTATCCGAATTCCGTCTACAGAAATACTAAACGTACCCGGCTCCGGGGCCGTTGACGGCTTGCCCGTTTATGTTTCAGCAACCGCTGGACATTTCGACTTTACCGCACCCTCCGCGAGCGATGACTTTGTGAGAATCGTTGGTTATGCCATTGACGACGACAGCGGTGATGTTCTCATCTACTTCAACCCTGACAGCACGTTCGTGGAGATTGCTTAGTGATACGTCGTTTTTATGTCTTGATTGAATGGGCAGATGGTCGTACTCAACACTGGTACTATCCCCATATGACTGGCCCTAACTGGGCGCAAAGATCGCTGACAGCAGACGAGTTCTTAACTTTGATGCAGGATTCCGTTTCTCAAAAGACGACCGAGTGTCCGAGCAGTTTAAGAGATTTCTTGCTAGAATACTTTTTTGAGGAGGAAGAGGAAATAGAATCGGGCGGATATGGCACTATTTCATCAGTGGAAGAGTTAGATGCCCAATATTAATCCGGGTAATGATGGCCTCTTTAAAGTTGATAATGCCGCCAACTGGGATGCAGCCCGCGATGCTTCCTCGGCCACTGTATCCACCCCGACGAATCATGCTTTAAAAATAGCCACGTCTTCGGGGCCATTTGATATATATCGCTCTATGCAAGCTTATGATACTAGTGGTATCTCTGTAACGCCAGCTAACGCAACTTTGAAAATGCGCGGCGCTGGCACCTCGGTAGGGAACAACATCATCGTCTTGAAGGTCAATGCTGGAGCAACAGGGGCATCCGATGCCGCTTTTGTTGACGGAGATTTTGGCGAAATCGATTGGGACACAGCATATTCTGCTGAAATTACTATTAACTCTACCACATGGCAAAGAAACGTGTTTAATTCGATCACTTTGAATTCTACCGCGTTGTCAGACATGAGATCTTTGGATGAGTTTAAGTGTGCTATCGTTGCGATAACAGATTACAACGATGATGGAACGGCAGCGTCAACAAAATCTGGACCCGGATGGTACAGCCAAGCCGGGGGGAACGCTTCCCGACGACCATATATTGACTATACCGCAGGTTCTGCTGGCTATGGCAACAATGTCAATGGTGTCGATTCAGCGAATATAGGAAAGGTTGATGGTGTTGCAACCGCGAACATCGACAAAATCAGCGGAGTTTAATTAATGCAAACCCTATTTACTTTGAGGGGTTAAAATTGTTACTAGATTATCTTTTTACCAATACGGGAAGCTATGATACCGAGCCATTCCCCTATCAGGTAATATCGGGATCAGGGTCTGACTGGTTTTACGATCCTGTCGGTAAAGTAATGGCTGAAATTTCTAGAGGGACGGAAGTTGTTCAGATAACAGTCGAACCCGACTCAAGAGGTAGAGTCTTAGTCAGATCTCCTTTTCAATTTTTAATGATTCCAGAGAAAGAAATTATCGATATTGGCTTTAATTGATCTCCTTGGATACTATTTATAGTGAGTTGGAGACCTAAAAGTATGAAATTGTCCAAAGAATTCATTAAAAGCCTGATTAGGGAGCAGTTAACAGAAGTTCCGCCGCCCGAGGAGCGGCAAGAGCAAGAAGTTAACTTTCTTAAACAAAGATCAGAAATGTTGGACGGCATTCGCTCTAATATGCTTGGCATGAGCGAATATTTTCAAGGTACATACCCTGATTTTGAGAGTGATATAGCTGATATTGTGGCTTCTATCGATACTCTTGTGGAAAAAATTGATAACAAGGCTAAGGAGATAGAAAATGCAGAAACTTGATAAAAATTACCTTTTATCGCTGATAAAAGAGACTGTATATAATGTCGCTCCGGGGAACGCTACCGTACCCGTGGCTAAACATGGAGAATACGACCCGCAGGATTCATTAATAAATTATGAGGAGCAAACGGAACGAATCGTTAGCTTGATTCACGATATGACAAAATCGATCAGAGATGGTTCTGATCACGGGGACCTTAGTCCTCATCAGATGGCTAAAATAAAAGATTTTCAAATTAAAAGAATTCGTAGATCGATTGAATATATGGATAAGATGATAGGCTCGTTTGAAGGTGAAGATTTGGACATGACAACACCAGAGATCTAGTATGGATATAAAGAGAAGCATTTTTGGTAAAAAAATGTCATCAAAGTTTAAAATAGGGGACCTTGTTAGTTGGAAATCATTGCGAAAAGGCAGAAAAAAGTATTTTGGAGTAATAATAGATATCTTTACTAAAGAAAGTGGCGGAAGAAGTATTGTTTATTCAAAGATTGTTCGTTTTGATATCTCAAAGACAGTAACAATACCAATCATTAGTTTGAAATTGGCTTCGGAGCGAAAAATACATGAAATTTAAAGTCAAAAACAAATCAAATATGGATTTTGCACAATTCAAGCCCCTCTTAAAGAGCTTCATGTCTTATGCAACAAAAGAAATGGGTTTCCAGAGGCCCCCAGCCCTATTTTTTGCCTCTGACCCAGAAAATGCAGTGTTACCACTTGGGAAGACGGCGCACTATGATCCCAGTACCATGGAAATAATGATTTACACTGATATGAGACATCCAAAAGATATTTTAAGGTCCTTATCCCACGAACTGGTACATCATAAACAAAATTGTAGCGGTCATTTCGATAATTTGGGTCCAACCATGGATGGTTATGCCCAAAATGATAAACATTTGCGTTCTATGGAGAAAGAAGCCTACTTATTAGGTAATATCTGCCTAAGAGATTGGGAAGATACACATAAAAAACAACTACAAGAATCTAGTTACTATTCTAGAGGAGATAACAAAATGAATACGAAAGATTGGTCAAGAAGGGAGCTTAACACGCTCCTCATGGAACAGTGGGGCTATAAAAAGCCCACAAATGAGGGAATTGAGAGCCATACAGAAGAGGGAGAAGAGCTTGAAGAAGAAAAAATGCCCATGATGACAGACGAGGATGATGCAGACGAAGATGGCAAAACAGATGATAAGGTTCCGGCATTTTTAGACAAGGGTAAAGCCAAGAAGAAGAAAGTTACCGAAGCACAAATCCGGTCAGCGATTAGAGAAGCTTTGAAACAACATCTTTCTAAGAGAAAGTAAGAATGTTTGATTTTAATTCTCTAACTAGGAAGTTTCTCTTAGGAGAAGGAAGAAATGCTGGGATTGGATCTTATATCCAAAATCTCGGCGAGGTTCTTGCACAAATGCGACCGCGCTCTCGTACCGATGAGCGAAGAATGGAGATTGCTAAGGAAAACTTAAGAGAAATTAAGCGCCACGTCAGGAAGCTTGAGGAGAAAGTGAAAATCCTTGAGGAACACATCAATGTCCTCGAAGAGAAGAAGGGTTAGTAATGAATGGGATACAGCAGACACTTCACAATCTTGTAGTTGAGATGTTATCGGAAGGTGGCAATGCTGCGGATACCCTTATACAAGACAAATTAAAGAACCATCCCGATAACGCCGCCCGCGTTATGGCTTATTCAAAGATATCTGATGGTGATTTAGGTATGATATTGCCAGAGAAATTTGGTACCTTTCCAGATGCTGATGATCAATCCTATGTAGGCAAGATTTTACACTATCTTGGCTCGAAGGGGATGATTGATACTTCTGCGCCTCCAACTTTTCAAGTCGGCTCTACAAGGTTAGCTGCCCTTAAAAAGTATGGTTCAGATGTCGTCGCGACTGATCATTTTGAGACCGATGATGTAATCAGTATGGCTTCTCAAAAGAAAACTGACTATGGCGACTTGGATATAGACGTTGTTTTCACTGCCCCATCAAAAGAGATAGCTGCTGAAATAGAATCGTTTGACCCATCAGTTTATGCAACCAAGCTTGGTAAAAATGAAGTACACATAGCTGTCAGAATGGGCAATAGGGTTTTTCAAGTTGACCTCTTAGATGTTTCAAATGATAGGGCAACTAGACAATTTTTTCAAAAAAGCAGCTTTGTTGACCTAGCCTCGCAAGTAAAAGGTGCTTTTTCAATTGTACTTCTCCGAGCAGTCGCTGCTGCCATGCAGCTAGGCGAAGGGGATGCTTTCGAGGCTATTTTAGCTTCGGCAGAAAATAATCCTGATACAGATTTCTCAAAAATGCTTCAAAAGCAAGAAAAATTAGGATGGAAGCCTGCTGGTGCCCGCTTTTCTCTCGGTGAAAGGGGGCTAAAGTTGGTTATAGACCTCAAAAAGCCTAAAAGAAATGATCCGACTAAAATGTCTAGGAAAACAATTAATGTTGAGTCTGAATCTAGAATAGGCTTTGGGAACTTGGATGCTCTAGCCCAAACCATCTTAAATAGTCCAGAAGCAAGCGGGTCAACAATTTACCACGCTACAAAGCTGGCTCAATTTATAGGAAAAAATAAAAGTCGCTCTGATATCGATGATATTTGGAGTAAATTTGTTGAGAGTGCAGAAAGGAATCTAAAAAGCGGAATATCTTCTGAAGAATATGATCTTGGCATGAAAGCTCTTGGCAAACTAATGAAAAAAGAGTGGCAGCCTATTCAAGAAGTACGTCCCCTTAGCGAGGGTAGAGCAGGAATTGGTAGGTTTTCCGGCCCTAGTAAGTTCACTAAAAAAGCCGCACTACATGTTCTTAGAGCGCTCGTGGACGAAACAAATAATGAAGGTAAAGCATCCTTTGACATAGATTTCTCTGAAAATTCTGCTGTTGATTTAGTTGAAAAGATGGACTCCATGTTCTGCCATTTTGGTCTTGACAAAAGAGGCACGTTTTTTATGGAGTCAAGCAACAGTGGGCCTGTTTACGCTAAAAACGTAGAAAAACGCTTTGGATTTAGCACTGATCTACTCGAATCATTTAAATATTTACAAACAAATGGCGAGTTTCAAGATTCATTAAAAGACATCTTTAATAGAGCCGGTGCCTTTCGTTATGACGCAGAATTATTCCCAGTCTTAACACATGAAGGCACTAAAAACGGAAACATTATTTTTGTTGGAACCCCATATTCAAAAGAGAAACTTGGCTCTAAGGGAGCTTTTGTTCTATTCTCATGTAAGTTGTGGAATGCGGATAGGCAGAGTTGGTATACTATTTCGCCCGAAAAAAGCACTGAATTAACAAAGTTAATGAAATATGAATCAGTACAGACGGGCTGGTCTTCGGAGTGGAAAATATATACTAACAGCGAAGACATGCAGATGGGAGGCACTTTTCGTGTTGAATTGGGTCCAGTTCTTGCAAAATACTTAAAAGATAAGAAGAGTTTTGAATCTGGATTATCGGTGTTATCTAGCAGGAAAAGGACGCCGGAAAAGAAAGAGTTAGTATCCGAGCTTGACAGAGTAGGACAAGATCTACAGAGCGCTCTAAATTCTTTTGCAGATCAAGCTTCGTCGAATCTAGGAGATGAAGAATCTTATATTGAAGGTGTTGTATTAAAGATCAAAATGGCGAATGGAGATGTATTTGAGGTCAAAGGTACTTCACAGGTTTTCGATGAAAGAAAGAAAGTTTTTTGGGAAGATCGAGTAAATGTTCTAAACCTAGAGAAGTCAATAGAGAATCACTTTGCTAAAGAAATATTGGGTACCAAAACAGTGCAGCCAGCCGCTCTAAACAGGGCGATACGCTCTGCTTCTGAACAATTCCAACCCGCAGAATCAGGCGCGAAAAGAAAAGTAGAATTTTTAGAGTTCTTAATCCCCTTTATAGCCGATGGTAGCGTAGATTTTGATACAATCAAAAAGCGCTCTAAACAAGCTTTGAGTTCTTTTTCCAAAGAGTATAAATCCTCTTTAAGTAATTTCAAGAGCAAGAAAAACAACCTTGACCTTGACTCTGTAAGAAAGACCGAGGAATTCTACTCACAGATTGGAAAAAAGCTTGAAAAGTTAAAAGATGCTGTAAATAGCAAATTGGACGGGAAAGCTTATTATATCAATTTGCTGAATGCCGTTCTTGGATTTAGAGTTGATAGGATTGTGAATTTTGAGGTTGGTGTCGGCAGAGATCCAAAAGATGATTATAGAAAAAAAGTAATTATCTGGAATGGGCGGGCGCAACCTTGGCATATTGGTCACGACGCTATGGTCCAGAAAGGCAAAAAGATGCTAAAACAAATGGGTGCTGATGCAGTCTATATTATGCTTGTAAAAGGTTCGGCATCTAGCAAAGACAAGAGCGAAAACCCCTTGTCTGAAAAGGACCAGTACAATCTTGTAAGCTCTATATATGAGGGTGACCCAAAAGTTGTTGTTGCTGACAAATTTGCCAAGAGTGGTTTTATTGTAGATTTACTTGAAGATATACACGATAAGGGGCATAAGGTTGTAGGATGGCTGGCTGGTGCTGATCGCATAGGGGAATACAAAAAAATATTAAGAGCATTTAGCCCTAGCCTATATGTTGAAGACCATGACTATTCTCCAATAGATAAAGACGAGAATGGAGATGTTCTTGTAAAAATGATTGAGACCCCTCGGATCATGAGCGGAACGCAAGCAAGAGAATTAGCCTTAACAAAAGAGTTTGAAGAATTTTATCAAAATGTGGCACCTGCGGGAACTTCGGAAGGTGTAAAATTTGAGTACAAAAACGTCTACGACAAAATAAGAGAGGCAAACCAGATTGAAGAAATTTCCACTACAGCCAGTGTGGAAGGCTCTCCTGCCGCAGGAGGCGGTGCTTTTGGAAATATGTCAAAAGATAATGAAGAAGAAAAGAAAAAGTCTACACTTGATATGAGCAGGAATCTTATTCAGCAAGAGTCGATGATTAACGAAGTTATGAACTATTTATTAAAAGAGATTGGGAGTACAGCAACATGAATAGAGACGAGATGACCACAGAGCTACTCTTAAGAGAAAATATACGTCGCTCTATTAGAACAGTTAAGAATAAGAGACATGCTGAACACAAAGAGAAGGTGTTATCGGAAAACATGTTAAGAATAATTGTTCGTAGGCTGTTGAATGAAAAGGCTGCTATTCCCGATGAGGTTCCAAATCGTTCTACTGGAATCAATGTTCTTGAAGAGCTTCTCAAAAAGATTATTCCTGTACTTGAAGCAGACTTTAAGTCCCTCACCAGTGATGATGAGCAAAGAGGCTCATTTCGCGCTCATGTCTTAAATGCTATAAAAAACATTCTTACTGTTGCTGATACAAATGACGGTGTAGAAGCCTTAGCGAAGCCTGAAGGGGATTTACAAGAGGACATTGATGTTAAAATATCGGATGACGTTCCCGAAGATGATAGGTTTATTGACATAGAGCCAGAGAAAGAAACTGATCCGAAAGATGAGTTCGCCAAAGGTCTTGAGGGATCTGAACTTGATCAGACTGGTCGTAACGTAGCCTTTAACTCGTTCAAAAAAATTGAACAAAACATTTTGGATTCTTATGAGTTGCTAGATAATGAGGGAGATGCTAAGATATTTTACGATTATCTCCTGACAAACGTCAAGCTTTATTTTGATAAGTTTGAAGATGAATTATCAGGGTCTGTTCCTGATGTCACAACACCAGAGTATGAGCAGGCTAAAGAAGAGCCATCCCAAGACACGGAACTTTAATGTCTTGGAAAAGAAAAAGAGTTCATTCTGGAAAGAATAAAAATTATAGCCTTTCTAGAAAGCTAAGACAGGAAAGCCGTATAAGCGATGCATTTGAGATAGCACTGGCTAATCTGACAATGGAGGAGGTGATCGGTTTAAAACTCGAATTATCGTCACAGTCAGTGGGCAATCGCTTATACGGTTTTCCTCTATGGCACGCAATGCCATATATAGTAAAAGACGCTCTTTTAAAGTATGCATTTTCAGCTACTCGTACAAAAGGCGAAGCTATGAGATTTTTAGGATTAAGACCGAAGGACTACAAGAACTTGAGCAAGAAATTTGATATTGATAACTATTTTGAAGAAAAAACTTGACAAGCTCTCAGAAGACAGTTAAGTTTAGTAAACTAATTAACTAACTAACTAAGGTAATTAACTCTAACTTAAACTCAAGTAATCTACTAAATTAGAGTAATTTAAGTTAATTAACTACTAATTATATGACACCCAAGTGGGGGGTGTTTAGGAGAAGAGAAAATGATTACGTTCATCAAGGACGAGAGTGGAGCTACGGCTATAGAATACGGTATGCTTACTGGATTTGCGTTTGGTCTTATTGTAACTGTTTATGGCACTGCTTTCTATAGTATGTCAAATGCTTATAATTTTATTGCTACAACATTAAGCTTAGCTTAAAAAAAACGGGGGCGCACTGGTTTCGACAGAGTGATAGAAGAGGATAGTGCAGGTAGTCTCACGAACAACAGACTTAAAATGTGGTTCAAAACTATTAATTGCCAACAATAACAATTATTTCGCTCAAGCCCTAGCGGCTTAAGTGACGGGGCTTCTCAAAGCCTTGACACCCAATTTGGGATAACAGGTAGATTCCTGCGAAAATAAAAAAATCAAAATGGTTACCCTGCCACTGGCAGGTGGAGCGCATCCGGTCGGAAAGCGCTGGTTGGAAGCCCGACTACCTTTGCTAGTTTGTGACAGTAAACTAGATAAACCTGTGAATGACTTGAATTGGAAATTGCTTTGGACGTGGGTTCGACTCCCACCGCCTCCATTTTTTTTACCTTTGTGTGGGAAGTAATATTCTAATGCTTAACTAGTTATTTAACAGAGTGAAGACTTAGAAGGAGAAGCATGTCTACAAATTTTCATTCATACTTTTCAATCCACACAGGCGCAGATTCTAATGCGAGTGCCTCGGAATATAGCATATTTGACGAGGATAACTATTCATCATTCAGTTCGACCTCGGTATCAAGTGTTGATCTTACCTACACCAGTAGTGATGGTAAAGTAAGATTTAAAGAAGCAGGCATATACCTCGCCGTCGTTGATATATCGGCAACTGTAAGTGCCCAGACGGGTATTTCGTTAAAGATGAAGGTAAATGGGACTGCTGTTTATACTAGTGAAAATCTTTTTGCCATTCAAAATGCGGACCCATTTTCCTATAGCTTTCAAACTCTTTTGAATATTTCACAAGATGATTATGTAGAGATAACAGTAGTGACAAGTAATACAGCGACGGTGATAGTCGAGAATGGTACCTCACTTGTCTTACTTAGATCAAATTCAGATTATGCTAATCTGTTGTATACGGCTGATGCAAATGCTGCCGGTGCTGGTCCTGCCGAATTCACGTTATACGATTCTGACAATGGAGGCACTGTACAGTCTACCTTAAGTAACATTACATATACAGCTTCTACAGGGTTGTTGACGCCCTCTAAGACAAGAAATTACCTGATGCTATCAAGTCTCATGGCAGAAGTTGGCAGCAATGGATCTGTGACTCATAAACTATACGCAAACGGATCTGCTATAGACGATCTTCCGGGTAGAGTCACATCTTATGATCCTCTTGAATTAACTTATGGGTTCTTGAAGAGTCTAACAGGGGGACAAACAGCTAGCGCCAGAGTTCTTGGAGCAGACACGGTTACTGCCCAAAAGGGAACCTCTTTTACTCTTTTTGATATCAGCAACAATGGGACTGACCCCGGAGCATTCTTAAGTTTTACATGCGATTCAGTTTCAAGTGATTTGGCAGATGGCACTGATATTTGTTTTGATTCTAATAAATGGTCGTCGTATGCTAAAACTGATAGGGTCACACCAATTGGCATAACCTATACAGCAGATGGGGGAACATTTGTAGTAGAAAAAGCCGGAAAGTATTTTATACTTTGGACCCTTATGTTGGGAGTAGCCGATACAGGCTTGAGAACTATTTCAGTCAAGAAAGGCAGTACAACAATATATACATCTCCATTTTATATGCACGCAAATTTAGATCCTATGGAAAAAACAACATGTCTCATAGTTGATGCAA
>Ga0098059_1000642_pt1 | contig 19691 bp, 9 predicted proteins | sample 20_taG_FD_92580 | JGI IMG/M metagenome (GOLD analysis project Ga0098059, IMG submission 92580) | Marine viral communities from the Subarctic Pacific Ocean - 20_ETSP_OMZ_AT15318 metaG | ecosystem: Environmental > Aquatic > Marine > Oceanic | place: Subarctic Pacific Ocean | collected 2015-01-19
AATGAAATAAAGGAAAAGCAAAATGAACAAACTTGTTGCTGTAATAAAAAAACTTGCTGTTGAGATGATTTTAAATGATGAAATGAAAGATAAAATCGTTTCTAAGCTAAATGAAAAAGTAAACATTCCTCTTATATCGGAGGATACCGAGAAAGAATTAATGGATGGCCTTTACGAGGCTATGCAAGAAGCTATTACTGAGGCTGTAACAGAGGCGTAAAATGCCGAAAAAGTCCATAACACTAAATGGGTTTACTGGTGGTATAAATAAAGATACCTCTCCTTACGATGCATCGTCAAAGGGAAGAGGTGAGGATGAAATTCCGGGAAATCTAGATGGGGGCACTGGGGATGGCATTTTAAACACAATGCTAGATGAAAAAGGAAAAATCTCTACTGCATTCATTAGACCTGTTGCATCGAGTTTATCTGAGAATATAACCTCTACGTCCCCCGCTGATGAACAGAATTTTATTCTACATACGAATGAAGCTGGAACAAAAACTGCATATAGACATCCTGGAGTTTACTCTATGGGGCAAGATGTTAATTGGAGTGGGAATGTTGATTATCAAGCCACTTCACCATCTAACGGAGCTTTAAACCCTGGAACTTTAACACAACAGACAGATGGTGTTGACATTAAATTCGAAATAGGGAATTTGGAAGGATTTTCAGTATTTTTAGGAAAGGATTCCTCCTTAAACGCAGATAGTGATCAAGCATATATATTAAATTCAGAAGTAACCGCTATGCCGGGCCCTGCAAGATATTTCAAAGCTATTGCTGATGGTGATGGTGATGGAAAAATGTTTGAAGGGCAGACTGATTGGTATGCTAATATGAATGCTAGTGAGGATCGCTGGTCTTTTCAGACAGCCGCTGGGGATGCGTCTGCTAATAATACTGGAGCTGTCGAGACTGATGCAAAAGTTAACGAGAGTCCTAACTATGAATATGATGATAGTTCGGGGACTTGGGCTTCATCCGGAGGGTCAAATGGAAAAGGTGGCTATATTAACTTAGATTGCCGAGCAGGAAGAGAAGATTGGACTTCGTCTATAAATACCGACCTTTCTGATGCCCAGACTATAGATTTTTATCAAGGTAATAGCCAGAATGTGCGACATGCCGTATTTAAGGCGGGCTATAATTCATCCAGTGCTTTATCGGATAGTGAAACACCTTCTGGAGAAGGATCTTTTACAGGGTATGGATGGCACACAAATGGATCAAGATTGAGATGCACTGATATAGTTAATAAGGATATTTATGTAGATATAAAGCTTAATATTAGTACTGGGTTCAGGGCATTATCCATATGGTTTGATAACGATGATAATGATCCAGAATTTCATCATGCGGATAGTAATTTTGATTCATATGGTAAAGTTTTTGAACTATCTAAAACTAGTCTTATTTCAGCTGGAGCTATGGACGGATTTGTTACTGTTAAAATTCCACATAGTACTTTTATTCATATCGGTACAAACTATAGCGATTCCGATGTTAGACAAATCGGAATTGGGGCTGTTTATGAATCTAATGGCGATCAGAACAAGACAAATAAGCCTGCTTTTCAATTAAGAGGATTTAAATTAGTAGACTCTACTGAAAGTCAATCTACTTGGGGGGGCTCTCATTATATATTCTATCAAACAAAAGTTTCTAACGGAGTTGAGTCTCTTCCAAAAGCTTATAATGCCCCTTATGATGGAGAGAATGCAGTATTTCCTCACAAATTAACTATATCAAAGCCTACAAGTGAATTAAGTGGTAAATCTGGCAAGATATATTATCAGAAAAGCAACCCATCTGGAAGTACTTATGGTAATAAATTTCTAGCTGCTGAATGGGATTATATAAATGGAGTCAAGCCTGCAGATCAGGATGATTTTACAGCCTGGGAAAGCAATGCTGTTTCTATAGATATTTTAGATGCTCCTATTAATTCTACTTATTCTTTTGAGACAGGATATCCAGAAGGGACTACTGATATTAATGCAGAATGGAAGCACGCAGCTGTAGTAGGAAGGCAAGTTTATATAGGGAATGTTCGCCAGCCAGCTGGTTCTGGGGATTACGATGCGTCTAAGATATTGAAAAGTCCACCGGGGAGCCCTGCTGGATTTTCAGATAAAAGCTATATAGACCTTGATTTTGGAGGAGTCACTATAACTGCTATGGAAACAAGCGGGGATAGGTTGTTTTGTTTTTCAGACCAAGTACTTTTTATTATAAATATAGCTCAAGATATAGAGTTTCTAGAAGCAACTATGCCTGGATATGGAATATCCGAACCTAGAAAAGTTGTAAAAGTTGATGAAGGACTTGTTTTTGTAAACGATTCTGGAGTATACCATTTTGATGGAAGTAAGATGAAAAGTTTAAGTTCTGAAAAGATGAGCAATCATTTATGGTCAACAGTTGATGTAATTAGCTATTTTCATAACAGAAAGATAGTAATTTTATGGGATAATAATAGACAAGGGCACATGTACAGCTTTAAAACTAGCTCATGGGTTAATATGTTTGCTACTAATGTTGGATTAATTGCTCCAAGAACAAAAAGTATCGTTGGGGTAGATGGTAGTAAAACTTATTATTACTGCGTTGACCACGATGGAGGAGGTTCTCAATTAGACAATGAGTTGGTATATCTTGGGATGCATGACTCTTCAGCTAATTATTATCATGGGTTATATAAAGGGGACGATGTTCATGTAAACTTCAAGTTAATAACAGGTTTTATAGATTGTGGGAGCCCTGCTAGAGAAAAGAAGTTTTATAAATTCAGGATAAGAGTTAAAAATGCCAGATATTTACAATGGGCTTACTGCATATCTGGGAAGAATATTGGGGCTGATGGCCATGAGGATACAGGTGCCTGGCTTGACCCTGTTGTTGGAACGAAAGTACACGGAGAGATAGAACTTGACATTTCAGATGCAACTGTTGGAGATACGGGCAAATCGATACAGTTAAGACTTGCTGATAATTACAATAGTGGCACTGATAGTGATGTTCCCGCTGGAGCTGAAGGTCCTGGCGCTGATTTTATCATAGAAGAAATAACTTTAATATATAGGGAGAAAACTGTTAAATGAAGACATTAGATGAAAGAAAAATGCTACATAGGTCAAGTTTAAAGCCTAGAATGGCTTCTTCCGGCAGAATCCCTGTTAAAGCAGGATTAAATGAGTCTATCGTTGAAGAAGGTGGAAAAATTTATAGAAAAATGAATTTAAGAGGTGAATCATTTTATACAGAATTGAAAGCTGAAAAGGAGTAATTATGAGTTGGCAAGGAGCTGCTAGACATACTGCAAGAATGAATCAATTAGTTGAAGAAAATTATGCTAAAAAAGCTAAGAAGCGCGGAGATGCCGTTGGAATGGGTGCCTCATTAATGTCTTTAATTGGTAAGACTGCAAATCAAAAATTAGCAAAGCAAGAAGAATTAGATGAATTATCATCTTTTGCGGAATCCTATACTGAAGACGGGATGTCCTTGAAGCTTAATGATGAAAAGAGTCAGATAAACATAACTAAAGATGGTAAGCATTATGGGTCTATGAAGACTTCTGCATTTAGAGCTAGCCTTCCATATCTTCAATCTGGAACATTAAATTTAAGCGACAGTGGTTTTATAAAAAAACATGTCGTGGAAGAGAATCCATACGAAAAGCCAAAGGTACCTTTTACAGATGGTGAGGAGAATCGTGCCGCTTTTTTTAGAGAAGATGATATTATTGAATACGATCAAGGAGTTATTGATAGTAATCTAGATCCTATCCCTAGCTTTTATAGTAAAGAGTCGGAGAAAAAGGCTCAAGAAAGCATAGGTGAATTAATCGGGCATAAAGGTAGAAGTGTTGGAAGTGGAATAACTATTGAATTAGACGAAGTACATCAGGCCCTTCAAGCCTCAAATAATGCTTTATATGGCAGAGCTGGGGATTTATTTGATAAGCTTAATGCTGGGACAATAACAAAAAGAGAACAATCTGATTTAGATAGAATTAAAAAACAAAACCCGGATTTATTAAACAAATTGAATGAAGTTTCTAAGGGCGATTCTAATATTCCAGACACAGAAAAAAGAGATGTTGGATTTTTAGAAGATGTGGATGTAAATATTTTTGAAGCAGACCTAATAGATAAGGGTCGAGAAGATGTAGTCCTTCCATTTGTAAAGCCTGATGGAAGAGGTGGTTTTAGCGCCAGTACTAATGCTGCTGGTGTTGTGACGCAAGCAGGTCAAGCTGCAGGAGCCGCTAATGCAAGTATGATAGCCGCAGGTGGAGCAGGTAGTGCCGCTCTTGGTACTGTTGCTGCTGCTGCTCCATGGATTGGGGTTGGATTAATGGCTTATGATTGGATTTCTGGAGCTGCAGATACCGCGAAGCAAAGTAGAGAGCAGATTACAAATCTTGAAAAAGGAATTAAAAGCTTGCAGACGAAAGAGGCTCAATTTGAAAAAGATATAGATCTTGCCGGAAATAAGCTTTCAGATTCTACTCAATTTGCAATAAAGAACGCAAATAACAGTTTAGAGGAATTTACTACAAATGTAGGGAATGCCGTTGATACAACAGGTTCTAATATTAGATCTACCGTAAAAAAGAGTCGCGGTTTAACAACTGGAACCGAAGAAGTGATGAAAGATTCTCTTACTAAGAATATAAATGAAAAAGTTGATACTGTTAGCGATAAGGTTTTTAGCGATTTAGATCAGATACTATTATCCCAAGCAGAAGGAACAAGAGAAGAGATTAGAGGATTTGGAAGTACAATAGAAGATATAGGTTTTGAAATTGAAGGTATGGAGCAGAATATTGACCAATTAGAGAAATCCGATAAATGGTATGAAAATTTAATATAGGGAGTTGTTATGTCTACAACTGGTTCACAAGTTATACAGGCGTTAGGAATGATGCTTGATGATAAAAATAGAAGAGAAGAGCGAAAAGATTTATTAGAGTTTCAAAGTGCAGAAAAAGCTATAGATTTAGCTTATAGGGAAAAAACTGCTAAAACTCAAAGGCAAATACAGGTACAGACTCAACTTTTCAATAAAGAGTTAAATGAGACTAATGCATTAAAAACGCAAGTAGGCAATAAGCTTATTGAGGATGTTGATTTTGCAAATAGCTGGGAAGCTCTTGGCCTTGATATAAACTCCGAACATTCCACTACAAGCGCTAATATGTTTGCGGATAATAAAATGTCAGAGATTGAATCCTTGGTCCAAGCTACGTCTGATTTAGATAGAGAAGAAACAGAGCTTAGAGTAAAACTTGGTAAAGTTGCTAAAGTTAATCATACTATAAATGATTTAACAGAGGAATTAACTTTTAATGTTTCTCCTGAGCAAGGTGATGATAAGGATTCGAAAAGCATTTATGATATTACCGACTATAATAATGTTTACGATGCCTGGAAAACTGATAATATAGCCGAGGGTACATCTCCAGAGATTGTTAATCTTTATGATAATGTTTTTAACGAATTGACTGCAAAAGGGAAGGTTCGAGAAGCTAATTCTGCTCTTAATAAGCAAGTGATAGAAAGTTACAAGGCGTCTACAGAGCAATTAAAGAACGAGATGGAGCTCAAAAAGAGTCAAGGTATTCTTGTAAGCCCATTAGACCAAGCTAATTATTATGAGAAAATGATTGATATTAGCAAGAAAGAAGTTCAACCCTTAAAAGATTTAAGTAAATCTGCAGCGGAAGGAATAGTTCCTCATTTTAAGCTCGGAGATAAAGAAACATTTAAGGACTCTAAGGCATGGAAAAGAGTGAAGGAGGGATTTAAGGACTCAATGGATCAGCAGGTTATGGTTGATGGTAAAGTGGCTATGGGCCCTGATGGGGAAACCCCATTAACCTTCAAAGATCTATTTGCTGAAAATGGAGAGGTGATGGAGTCGTTACGAGACATTGGCACTAAGGCTGGGTCAGGATTTGATTATTTAGCTGTCGGCAATATAGCTATGAATGATGGAGGTTTGAAAGAAGCGCTTCTTTATGCAAATAAAGAGGGGAAAACCATCTTAGAACTTGCTGTAGGCGAGCAGAATGCTCACACATATTCTGAATTTGTTACTCAGTCGATGGCTCACAAAAAAAGAGGTGTTGATTTAGCGAAGGAAATGTATCCAAATCTCTCTGAAGATGAAGCTAAAGTTATGGCAGAAACGCAAGAGTTGGAAAATGCTGCGGTAAATAAAAATCCAGCTTTAAATAATATTAACACTCTTAATGAGGATCTAAAGTCGTCAACTGATTTTTCTCAATATTTTCTTGAAAGTGACACATTATCACATAGATTAATAGACTTGGAAGGGGCTGAAGAATATATATATACTGATACTGAAGGATTTAAAACAGGAGGTATCGGTCATAAATTAACAGAAGAAGAAGCATCGCTATATGTAGATGGAGATGAAATACCTCAATGGCAAGTCTTAGATTGGTTTGAACAGGATTCCACAAAGGCTATAGAGGCGTCTAATGCCCAGATGGCCGATCTTGGAATTTCAGATTCAAATGGTGAATTTTCCGAAGCTTTAGTTGATGTGAATTTTCAATTAGGAGTTAACTGGGCCTCAAAGTTCCCTAAAGCATATGAAGCTTTAAAAGCTGGAGAATACGATCAAGCTGTATGGGAAATAAATCATAAAGCAGACGGGAGTCCTTCTGATTGGAGCCAGCAGACAAAAAATAGAGTTGATAATTTTTCAGCAGCTATAAATAAATTAGCATTCGAGGAATTTTCTCCTAATAATTTTAAATTGTCTACTGATTTTGAAACATCTAAAGATTTAAATATGCCTATACTTGAAGGCGAAAATTCAATACCCTCTAATGCTTCCAACCGGGAAGTCTTAATGGAATTAGAAAAAGAACTTAAAGGTTTAGACCTGAAAGATGTAGCGGCTTTTATATCTAATCAAAGAGATGTTATAGGCTCCTCCACAATTTCCCCTAATCAGAGAGAGAGGGCTTTGATGCCTTTGATTGAAATTGCCGGTGGGAAAACAGGAGATAATGCGTTTTTTGGAGAGGGTAGCCAGCAGGCTAAAGTTGATTTAAGCAGCCTTGATGATGGAGGTTTAAGGCAAGAATTAGGATACGGAACCATGGGTGCAGAGTATGACAACACCGTCCTATATAATACTTCAGGGGAGATGAGAGATGATTTTAATATCAATACAGCTGCTGAGTCTTTAGCGAATATTGATGATTACGGTGATGCACTAGCCACTTTAAATCTATTAAAAGGCATTAAAGATATAGTTGGAAAAGGTGGGAAGGATACATTTGTACACGAAACAGAAGACGATAGTATACTTGATCCTTCGACTTGGTTTGACGGAGAGCTGAAACCAGGCCAGGTAGATTTTAATGCTATTAAAGGGTTACATTCAGAGGAAGAAGTAAGATTAATAGATAAAGCTTGGGATGAAATAAAAGAGCTAGGTACTTATAATGTAATGGCTGAAGCTGTGGAAAGAGCTCCTAATAACGAGCTTGCGCAGAAGAATCTAAATAAGTTTATAGAAGTACAGCTTAAAGAAAGAGGAGTTAATCTATAATGGCTTTTCAAGATGATTATAAAAAATTCCTAGCTCAAGAAGAGCTTAGAAAGCAATCTGTTGGGGGTTTAGGTAGAAATAATCAAGCCCCTGTTAGAGATATTAATACCCCGATTCAACTAGGCGCTAAAGAAGGCCCTGGTATGGGTAGTGTTGGGGATCTTGCAAAAGGTTTTACCTGGAATTTGCTTGACTCTGTTTTACTTGGAGCTCCTCAGGCATTTACAGATGAGACTCAGTATGACCTAGAGAATATAGCAGATCAAACTACTATGGGTAAAATAGGTACATCTCTAGGGCAAGGTCTAGGATTTTTTGCGCCATTTCTAGGTATAGCGAAGGGAGCTAGCACACTATTAAAAGGTGCTAAATATGTAGATAAACTTTCAGATGGAACTAAGGTTGTTAGGGGAATTACTACAGCTGGAAGAACTCAAGATGCATTGTCTGGTTTAAAAGAATTAACTAACATAAATAAGTTGAATAGAGCGGCAAATTCAACTATCGGGGGCTCTTCTGCAGAAAAATTAGTAGCTGAAGCTTTAAAATCTAGAAAAATTAAACCTCATTTAAAATTTTATGAAATATCCGATGAAGCTATCCAGAGTGGAAAGCAGATGTTTTCAGACGATCTTACAGCTGGCATTGTAGAGACTTTTAAGAAGTATAAAGGGACTATTGATGTTGGAGATGCAAAAATAGCTGCTGATCAAATCATAAAAGGGCTGCAAAAAGGCGGTCTTCATAAAAACAATACAGGCGAAATACTCTTCAAGATGTTTGGCCACAATATGAAACCTGGTTTTAAACGTAATTTAATGGGTTACACGGCTAATGCTGCGGAAAACTTTATGACATTTAATCTATATAATGCTGCAACCGGGGCTATCCAGGAAATAGCTAATGATAAAGATTACGATTTTTGGGCTTCTCATGCACAAAGCATGCCTGCTTCCTTTATGTTTTCTCTAGCCGCACCAATGGTTGATTTTATTCCAGGAGGTAAAGCTACAAATATTACGAGCGATGCTGGTAGGGTAATGAAACTCTTGTTTAAATCACCTACTACTAAAAACATGAGTAAGAAGCAAGTAGATGCCAATTTAAAATTATGGTCAAGATATGATAATGCTGGATTGAGAAGTATTATTGGTAACAAGAAGTATTATGATAGATTGAAAAATCCTAGGAGTTTAGACTCTATCAATAGAATAGGCGGAATTAAGAACGAAAAGGTTGCTAGAGAGCTTCTTGAAGATGTTTGGAAAGTTAACAAGAGGGATCTATTAAAACGCTTTACAATTGAAACTAGGAAGGATTTAATAGGGTCCTTGCCAAGAATGACTGCAGATGCGGTTTTGTTTTCAGGGATAAACTATGGCATGGAAGGGCAAGCTATATCTAGGCTCGGAGTGGAAGATACTTGGGTAAATGCTATGATTGGTGCTTTTATGGCCAAGAAAAGAAGACCTATTCCTGGGCTTAACTGGGAGACTAGAGCTAGATATTTAGATAACGTTGATTCTTATATAAATAGACCTACCTATGAAGAGCAGCTTGGATTATTAAATTCAATTGGCGTTAGTACTGAAAAGATTGAAAATATGGTAAACTCGTATGATAGAGGAGAGTATATAAAGACAAAAGGAGTGGCTTACCTTCAAAACCCACATGTAGCAGATATACTTAGAATATTTGACGATTCTTATATAGAACCAGAGGGAAGAGATTCTGGAGATGGATTTAGCTCTAATGATTACTATACTATCCATAATGCATATAAAAAGTTTTACACGATGGCTAAGATTGCTGGAACTCAAGATTTTAATAATTTTAAGGAGATTGATTTTAGTAAATATAGCAAGTCTGAAATGGACGCTCTTGAAAAAAGATTAAATGAAATTTCAATCGGAGATATTGGCGGAGAACCGGCTTTTCTTAAAGGAAACATTACAAGGCTTTTGTCAGACGTAATAGGTTCATCTTCTCAAAAGGTTTTAGATGGCTATTTAAATGCTGCTACAGATTTAGCAAATATATTTGGATCTGACTTAATACAGACTTCTAATGGTAAAGTTCAATTCTCTAAAGTTGATATAGCGGGTCCTGGTGCAGAATTATATCATCGTACATTAGATATACTAGAAAGGATGCATCCGAATGTCTCAATAGAGTCAATGAAGGAATTAACAAAAGTTACCGCTACTAGCGACGAAATAAAAAAGATGAATTTAGATGCTGAGAATAAAGTTCAAGAATACTCTGAGGCAATGTCTATGGAGCATTTCGGTTTTAATAGGACTCTTTCATGGGGGGATAATGATTTATTAAATGAAGTCCAGACTGCAGCTCAGCTAAAAGAACTTGAAGACTTGGCGTTGATGAATTTAGAAAATTTAGAAACCGGCAATCAGAAACTTGATGACATAGCAAACTATTTAAATGGCATAACAACCGCAAATGAATGGTTCCACAATGTCTATGAAGGTTTTGAGGTGAAATTGAACGGGGAAAATGTCGAGCCAAGTATAGAAAATGATAAAATTCTCCAAGATTTTCAAATGATATATGGCTTAATGGGTGCGGGTAAGAAGAAGATTACATATGATTCTGCTGGTAAGAAAAAGACATTAGATTTTGACAAGGTAAAAGAGTTAACAGAAAAATTTAGAGACGAAAACTCAATGTTATCTGCCTTAAATGACGAGTACAATATTGTAGATAAAATGAATCAATATGTCGTAACTAGGCGATTTGAAGGTTCAGATATTAAGGATACTAGCTATTCTTTACTTAAACATGTTTTAGATAGAGGTATTTTTAAAGCTGATGATTTCCCCGATAAAGGTGCAGCAGAGAGAATTGTAAGGGAGCAGATGGAATATAATGGTTTCTCTGAGTCGGACATAACCGAGGTCCTTGAGAGTGTTAGAGCTGTTTATAGGGAACTTGATGGTATGGGTGATATTTTTACTTATAATTCAAATTTTGTAAGAGCGGAGGCTAGTACCTCATCTAAAGAAGAGGGTGGAAAGATATTTACAAATCCTGATCTTGAAGTTAACTATGCAAAAGTTTTTGAGGAAATGAAAAGACATACTTCAGAAGCCTTTATAAAGGAAATCCATAATCAAGCAGTTATGTTAAAATCTTCTTTAGAAAAGACAATGGAAAATGTTCCTGAGACAGTCAAGGAACTACAAGCTATCATAGGTGAAGGGGCAAAAGATTTTACTAATATAGAAGAGTCTTTAAGTAGAGAAAGTATTGAAAAGATAAATGAGCATTTAGATAAAATTTTAGAAGATACTAATATCTCTAATCGCGTCAGAGAAGATATAACATCGTTTAGGGATGAAGTGGTTAAATGGCTTTCCGAAGGGCATGAAGCTGGTAATATGACTGGCATAGCTACAATACTAAAGAAGGCTGGAAAGACTGGAAGTAACAGGTATGAGCAGTTAAAAGCGATTAAGGAATCCGAAATGTATAACAAGAGAGACCTAAGCGAAGCTCTGCACCGCGTTATATTTATGGGCTCTTCTCCGGAAAATAGGCATAAAGCAATTGAAGCTTACGATACAATAAGAAGTCATATGCTTGAAGATGCTTTAAAAGCTGGAACCCATGAATCGAGAAATCTCGGATTAAAAGAATTATTAGATATTTACAATGAGACAGGTGACTTTAAAGATTTTAAAAAGTTTGTTGACGATGCTCTCTTTGCATTCCATAAGGTATGGGATCCAGAGCAATTAAAGCATCTCGAGGATAGTTATAACCAGCAGATAGAAGCTAAACTTGCCCAGTTAAAGGATTCTGCCACCTTTATCAACATAGACTCTATAGCTAAGAAATATTTAGATCCAAATCATTCCATGCTAACTGACGGTTCATTTAGCAGGGAAAAGGCTACTAGGATAGCAGTAAAAGCTGCCTTGGTAAATAGGTATAATAAAGGTACAGTTGAATATGATGGGGCTGTGAAAGACCTTGTAATTGAGCTTGAAATTGTTACAAACGCTTTTTTAGAGTCGCCAAAACTTGCATCTAGTTCTGCCCAAAAGGATTTTTTAAAGAAAGAATTTGGTCCAATAATTAATACATTCGTTAACAACACGGGAGGCACAAGGTTAAAGTTTAAAAATGGTGCTCTTGTATTTAATAACGATACACGTACCTATACTCCTACAGATAGATTTATAGATAATGTTAATAGTAAATTATTTGGGGATAGATCTGCAATCATGGAACTTGAGAACTCCGGAATAAATAATGGCAGAGTTACAAATATAAATGAAGTTGACAATATAGATGAAATGCTTAGCAAGCCTGGAGAAATAAAACTCTTAGATGCTTTAGGTCAAGAAGTTAAGGATTTAGTTGGTAATAGGGCGATTGTTCCAGGAGTATTATCTACCCCAGGTGTTGAGAGCGGCTCGAATCTTGTTCGAGTAGGAATCTCTAATTATAAAAATATAATTTATAATGCAACAGCAGAAAATGATGCAAGTCTTATGGCTGGTTTCAAAAGATGGTTTGACGGTAAAAAGGGTCAGCTTGAAAATTCAACTAAGTTCGAAAGAATGTTTAAAGGTATTATTGACAAAATAGATAAAGGTGATAGCACTCTAACTATAGGGGAAAGAAGAGCTATGCTTAGGTCAATTTATTATGATTCTACAAATTCAAACCAATTAAAAGGTCTTATTGAAGCCTCGGAAGGTAGTGCTGCAAATCTTGAGGCTGCTAATTTGAAGTATATAAAATATCAACACGTTATAGAAGGAGCTCAAACGAGCCAGTTAAGTAAAGTGACTTTAGATTTTGTTTCTGAAACTTTCAAGGAAAATAATATAGGTATTGATTATATTGCAGATAGAGAGTATTTTAGCAAAAAAGGGGATAAGGTTAATGTAGCTGTTATTGATGATGAGGCTCCAAATAAAGAGGGTGTTCTTAATCCATTCAACAATAGAAATATGATTGTAAAAGCCTTAGAGTTCAAGAGAGATGGTCTTCCAGAGGGAAGTGCTATGAGAACGCTTTATGATGAACAGATCGAGAATGTTAAAAATAATAAATGGGAAAGCTTAGGAGACGACCAGGATAAAGTTGTTTCAATGGTAAACGGAATCACTTATGTGAAATCTCAACTTGCAAATGTTATATCGACTGTACGAGGTATTGATGTTGGGACAGAAGGGCATCAAGGTATTAAGCCAGTAGTTAGACATAATAGTTTTGACTTTGGAAATATGTCTGGGGATGGATCTACTTTAGTTCAGAAAACAATGATGATACATGACCCTGAATTTGACGAGATGTTCGGTGATTATGATATGATAACTTTCAATAGTGCTGCTAAATCCTTTTCAGGAGACATGATTAAACCTTCAGGTGATTTTAGTACGGCAGTAGATGATAATGCTGTTTTAGGAAAAATTCTATCGGAAAATAGTTCTGGAGATTTCTTGATAGATCTTGATGATATAGGAGTTAACTATTTAACAAAAGATGTCCATAGAGCCCCTGGTAGCCCCTCTATATATTCTAGTCTTATTGGAGCCAATACCCCTTTAGGAAGAGAAACCCAGCAAGATTTCTATGATTGGATAGGGTTTACCGGTAATAATAATAAAGTTCAAGCAATCGAAGAGGCTTATCAAAGTATAGCTGGAATGGAATCTACAGGTGCTGTTAAATATCTTTTAAATAGAGCTGCGGAAGAAGGATGGAATTTAGACGACCCATCATTAAGTGGTTTTAATCAATTAATGAATGCTGGGCTTGATGCAGAAAGTCCTCTTGTTAAGTATGAAGTACAAAGATTGTTAAAAAGTAATTTTCTAGATACGATCAGTAGGCCCCTGAGTAATTATGGCATAACTTCTCCATTAGTTCCTACCCGAGGAAAAGTAGATCACACGTTAACTAATCCAGTTTTTGATGACGTAGGACATCAGGTTATATTTGGAGGTATAAAGGTTTCAGAGAAAGCGGTAAATCAAAGTATTGATAAAGATGGTGAAGGGATAAATTTTATTGTAAAGAGTGATTCTTTCGATATCCCTGGGCAAGAAGTTGCCATTGGAATGAGAAAAGGAAAAATTAAAGTAACCCTGCTGGATGAAGCAGCGGGAAACCCTGAAACTATTAAGAAGGTTGAAAAGGAGCTTGGATGGGTAGAAGATGTATATAAGTTAATTAAAAAATCATCGAATGCTAAGGTTGATGCGGAGGCCACTTATTTAAATGTTTTTGAGTATATAAAACATATCCAAGATAACCCTACAGATGGCCAACCTATACACAGGCTTGGAGATGTAGAATTTTCTTCTGATTATTCTTTGAAAAGGAAAATAAGGGAGTCTGGCATTGGCGTGGCATTAAGCGGGATGAGAATACCAAAGCAGTCAGGCTCGGATTTTGTAATAAATAGAATTGAAGATGTTTTCAGGGGAGACCAAGGGAATAGAGTGAGTGTTAATGCATTCGAATTGGCAACAAAACACCAGGGCGATTTTGATGTAGATAAATTATTTTACTACTTAAATACACCAATAACCGTTATGAGTTCCCTCCATCAAAAGTCAGGTAGAGTTGTTGACCAAGGTGCTTTTGACAGTAATCTTATTACTAACGATTTAAATATATTCGAGATAGGTAGTGATGGATTAGCCGGATCTTCAACTGAAGACGGACTGACTCCGCATGCTAAGAATATCTCCCAGGCAGCAAAATTATTAGGACAATCCGTGAAGCTCTTAACAAGTATTCCTACATTGGAAAATATAGGTTTAGAAATACAAGGGAGCAAGATAGGTAGCACTAAGGATATTGAGCAGACTATTGCTAATTTAATATCTACAGCTGTGGATCATCATGCAGGGACACCTGAATGGATTGTGAATACAAACAATAGAGAGATAATTCGCTGGGCTTTGTTTGGCGGCGACCCTGAAGGTAAGTTTCCTAAACGAGGCGAGAATTTTGAACCTATCGCTATAAAGGTAGATAAGTATTCAAGAGGTGAAGAATTAGGACTAGTAGAGCAGGATTTAGTAGTTGAAGCTTTAATGACTGTTGGCAAGTTAAGTCGTGTTTTTTCAGGAATATTCGATGAAAAAGGTGGTAGATCTCCAGACGTGAGCGAAATCGAGTCTATATATGAAGATGTTAATAGTTTCTACAAAGACGCGCCAAGATACCTATTTGAAAAATTATTTTATAAATACATGAAAGGCTCAGACTTCAAGCCAAACAACAATGTTCACGAATTATTAACAATTTTCGTGGATAAGTACACTATGTCTAATAGCATGCACTTTGATAAAGTATTAGAGGCTTTTAAAAGCGGGAAAACTGATAATATTACTTTTTCTAGTGGTGAGACCATGGCTGTAAAACTTCTAAAAGGGCTTTCTTCTAGCGATGCTTTTGATAAATCACCTGCAGGGCTTATAGTTAAAGCTTTTGGTTCCGGAACACTTATTAAAGATTCCCAAGAAGGAGGTGTTGTAAGAGATGATTATATTGCAGACATAGACGCAAACTTAAATACCTTATTAGGAAGAATTAAGTTCCACCGGTCTTCCGGCAAGGAGAGTTTAGTATCCGAGCTAATAGATTCAAGCATAGCTAAACCAGATGCTGCTCCTAGGCCTAAGATGTCGGATATTCAAAAGTCACAAGAAAGAGGAGCTTATTATGACTTACTTGAGCATAAAAGAGACAAGGCTTTAAGATCGTTAAATGCAATTAGCGCTGACGAGTTTGGAGATAAAGACAAGATTACAAGCCTAAGAGATGAAATATCTTCAATTGAAGCTGTAATGACTAGACTTGATCTTGTAACTAAAAAAGAATTAAATATAACAATGGACGAATTGAAGAAGTCAAATGGAACTGCTATAGTTGAAAACCAGGCATCTTACACTAATAATACAAATAATGTTCAGTATGTGTATAAAGCTGGTGGTAAGGATAAAGCAGGTGATTATAGGCCTAGCGATTTAGAGCCAGTTCAGATCTTAAAAAAGGATGAAAGCGTAACTGCTTATGGGGATTATGTTATACTTAAGAACCCTGTAAGGCCTAAAACCTTGAATGATACATCTTACCTAGATGGCCAAGCATGGTTTGCTACAATTGAAGGCGGAAGTGAGAATTTTAAAAAGTTACCTTTATTAGAAGACTTAGAAACCGCAGTTGATGACTTGAAAAAAGAATATAAAGCTTTATCTAAATCTCTTGCTGAGAAATCTCAAAGCCATAAAGCTCAAAATGTTTACGAAACTGCTAAAATGCAGTACCATAATAGCTTTAATAAGATTTATGATATAATAACTAAGCATTCTGCTGGAAATACAAATACAAAAAAAGCATTTATTGAGCATGCGGCTAAAGCCCTCTTAAGACCAAAGGCTGTTTTTAGTGCTGTTCATAAAGGAAAGGGTGGAGAAGTTCTCCCTGTATTCTATCAAGACCCTAAATTTTCAAAAGAGATTTTAACTTTCATGTTGCAACATAGCGACCCTATTGTTTCCCAAACAGCAAGAGACATTATATATACTCAGGGAGAAGAGTATAGGAAGAGAAAGTATAATATAGCTATGAGCCCTGAAGTTATGAAAAGACATAGAGAGCAGGTGTTGCAAAGGGAATATATGATGGATAATTATAATTACGCCGATTCTGAGAGTGTGCAATTTGGAAGCGATCAATTCTTTAATGACTTAATATTCTCTAACTTTGGAACTCCTGCAGCAGTAATAAGTAGGTTGCAGCATAGACTTAAAGGTAATAGCGATGTTAAGGTGTTTAAGACTTTAAATAGAGAAACTGGCGAAACTTTATTGCAAGCTAAGAAATATAAAGACCAAATAAACTTAAAAGATGGTATGAGTGAAGTTGGTAATGGAAGAACTAGATGGAAAATATGTTAAGGTAAATTATGTCAAATATATATTGCGATATACAGAAGAGCACACCAGAACTTAGAAAGCATATAAAAAATGCACATAAAGTTATGGATTTCTTTGATAAACAGACTATGATTAGGAAAGTTTTTGGAAAAGCGGAGACTTCTTTTGGAGATGAGGCTATATCAGAACTTGCTGAAAAAGTATTAGACGGTAAGCCTTGGGACCCTGATTACGTCTTAAGCGAGGCTGACTACGCTAGGATCAAAATAGAAATATCTAATTTAGAAAAAGATCTTAGAAAAGGAACATCTTTATCTACTTTTGCAACTACGACTCTTACGCCTAGGGCTATAATGGATAGATACCCGAATATGAGAGTATTTTTAAATAATATAGATAAAATATCTGTTTACGAAAAGAATGCTTATGCTAAAATTTCTAGTCAAAAGGAGAACGTAGCAGGGCATTTAAAGGCTGCTTTTTTAGCTAAAGGGATAAAAGGCAAGGATATATTAAGTCAACTGAAGAAAATGGAAGAAACTATATTTGCTAAATTTATAAACGGGGATAATGATAAAGAATTAAAAAAATATATCAGCTCTTTAAATAGTCTAGTAGGTGTTGAAGGTGGAAAGGTAATTGGTGATTATATAACTTTAATGGAGAAGGACGTTGATGCCGGATATGTTGAGCTTCCAAACAATGAGCATGGCATAAAGAGGGAAAAAGGAAAAGTGGAGGTTATTGATAGCAATATAGTTCAAGCTCATAATGTTACAAGGGAAATGCTGGTAGGTTTAGGCGGTACCCTAAAGTCTGGGCTGGAAGAATCAGTTAAATTAGCAAAAATCATCACATCTGGCTATTTAACAAAAACAAATCGATCTATAAGTGAGTCTCAAGCTAGAACGATTCGAAAATGGGAGGAAGAGATCCAGGGTTCAATGCATCAAATTGATGAAATGACGAAAAATGGAAATTATTTTCCTAGGTATTTATTGAAAGACATGCTAGAGGTGAGGAAATCTGCAGAAAGTCTAATTCTAATGACACATGAAGATGGATTAATGAATTATGGTAAAATATCAGATCATATGAAGGAGATTAAAACTAACCTTAGCAATATATCTATATCTAATAAAGCTAAAAGTAGAAAGTTAGGCTCAGAAGAATCGCTTTGGGATAAGAACCCCCTTGCTGCTTTACAAAGATATTCAACAGATGTTGTCGCTTTTAATAAATTAATGCATATGCAGACTGAATATGTTAAAGCTATTAGTAATTTAGAAGGAGTAGATGGTCAAGTTATCGAGTCTATGCGTAAATTTATGGCCCATACTTTCGACACTGCTACAAAAGGATATACTCAGCGTCCAGAATGGGTAAATAAGATAACCAGGGTGTTAAGTGCCTATGAGTTTACATCAAAATTAGGTTTTGGAGTAACCACTGCGCTTAGAAACTTATTCTCTGGAGGTTATTATTTAGCACATATGGGTACTAAATATAATAAATATTTAAATGATTACAAGATAGAACTTAATAAAGGGGACAAGGAGCTTGTAAGTGAGGTTGTTGGGGAACTGGGCTTTACATTCTTAGACGCATCTCAAACAGCAGATGAGTTAGCCTTGGAAGGGGTTTTGCCAGCCAAAGGTGTTAGAAAAGATAGCCTTTATTATGATACAGGTACAGGAGACTGGAAATATGAACAAGATGGCACCTGGAAAAAGGTAGATGGGGCTATTAATTATGTTGCGAATAAGTCTGCAGTTTTTCAACGAGTAACTGAGAATGCATTGCGTGACAGGATGTTCCAATCTTCATTTATGAGATCTTTAGAAGTTTTAAGAGCTCAAAGTAGATATTCTGAGAATTTAACAAAAAGAGATCTCTATAGAAAGGCTGGTAAAATAGCTCTTCAGGCCGTTAATAAGTTTGCCTTTGATTATTCAATTCAAAACAAAGCCCGTATAATAGGCGGAACCCATAAAGATGCAGGAGCTATAGGGCAGGCCTTAGGTATATTTATGCATTATCCTATGGCTTTTGCCAACTTACAAGCAAAGGCTTTCAAGGGAGGATATGATGCAATTAAGGCCGGTCAAGGGATGTCTAATACAGACGTTCAGCTTTCAATGGCTTTTACAGGGATGTATCTACTTACAGGTTTAATGTCTGGATTAACAAATATGGATTTAGCTTTCTGGATTAACAATGATACTGCTGAAAGAATAAATAATATTTTTGATTACATTACGGCTGAGGACGATAAAGAGAGGGATAAGATTACTTACGGACAGGGAGTAACATCTTTATTCACAGGTCCAGGCTTATCCACTACCAAGTCTGCTTTTAATTCACTAATACATACTGCTGTTGCAACTGATTTTATAAATATGCCTGACAATGAATTATTGAACTTCATGACGGGCTATGATAAGTATGCAGATCTTACAAAAGACGATAAATTAAAGTTTCATTTGAGACAAATAAATAATCAGGGCTTTAAGTTATGGAATAAAACTATTCCAGCCTTTCAGAGTGGTAGGCCAGGAAAGGCTTTTGTCAGTGAGTTCCATTTGTATCCAAATGAAAAAAGTCAATCAATTAGAGACGGTATAAATAAGACTACAAAAACAATAGCTGGTAAAAGTTATTTAGACTCCGGAACTCAGTCAAACAAAGAAAAGATAGCTGAAGAATTAAGGGCCCTTTTGTAAAAGAGCCCTTTAAATCAAGCTTCTGCCTCAATACTCATTATACTAAGGATATTATCTAAAACTTCCTCAGAATCCTCGAGTAAATCACTGTCCTCTTTATTTTCAAGCTCTTCTAGTAATTTTACAGAGCTTTCCAGTTTTTCTTGCAGTGTCAATTAACTTTCTCCTTCTTCAGTTCCATTATTAGTTAAGACCCAAGCTAATGCTTGCAGCCAGCCTTCATAAAAAGCAAGATCATCATCCGGGTTTCCAGATGCTCTTAAATTTTGAAGTGTAACACTTGTTTCATCTATTTCTCTTAATATCTCGCTTTTCATTCTCGGCATTATTATCATCCTGATAAATAGTTAACCCTCAGTCATCTTCATATCCACACACAGGGCAATTACATTGCTGTGTATGTAGCATATTCCCACATTGATTACAACTTTTTACCATC
>Ga0098059_1000646_pt1 | contig 19547 bp, 11 predicted proteins | sample 20_taG_FD_92580 | JGI IMG/M metagenome (GOLD analysis project Ga0098059, IMG submission 92580) | Marine viral communities from the Subarctic Pacific Ocean - 20_ETSP_OMZ_AT15318 metaG | ecosystem: Environmental > Aquatic > Marine > Oceanic | place: Subarctic Pacific Ocean | collected 2015-01-19
AGTTATATGTTGTTTTTCAGTCATTCCATTAGCGCCGTCTGAGACGGCAACAGTAACAGTAGCTTTGGCCTTAGCCATAACAGGCGCATGGCCATATTCCCAATCATACATAAGCTCTTCAATACCGTAGATATGACCAGTAAAGTCTGGCTCGACATGTTTAATATTCGGAAACTTGTGCCTGTATTTGCTTCTATCAAGTTCGTGGCTTTCGACCATAGTGCGGAGGCCGTCGGATACATCAGCTGATGCGGGAACCAATTGCTGGAGCATCTGTCCCAGTGCGCCGTCGATCCATTTATAGTAGGAAACATATTTTTCTAAATCTGGGGTGTTACCGATACGCTCAAAGAAGAGGTTTCTTAATTTTCGCATCTCCTTGTATTCAGTACGATATTTATCCACTGGGCGCCCAATGAGGTTATTAAATTCTACGATAGTGGCGAACATTTTTAACATTTCTTCGGAGATTGTTCGATACATACTCTTTTCAAATGCAAAGAAATAATTTATTGGGCGACTTTCTCTAGTAAATTTATCATCGTCACGGTTAACAACATTAATCATATCAACACTGTTCATAACTTCAACTGGTTGTAGTCTGGCAGATGGGATGTAATTTGTATCAATCGAAGATGTACTGCTAGCTAAGAATCCATAACCCAAGCCGGCGTATTGGTTAGTAATTATTTCTCCCAGATAGGTTGGATACCTTGCGGCGCCATCCACCTCTGTACTTAAATCTAGCGAACCAGAAGAAATATCATTAATCAGGAAATTACCTAAATCATCAGATCCCGTGACATTGCTAAAATCCCAATGCATTGCAAGTGTTTCAAATTCTGGGATCCAGTTTCCGTCTAGCGATCCCGTGCTCTTAAAGTGTGTCGATTGGGACGGATTCTTGGTACCATAATTCTCTGGATCCATAGAGTGTGCTTTTATTGACTCATTATCAACATAGGTTTCCCAATGACGTACTGAAAGTAATTTAATATCTGACTTCGTTTGGATTGACCCTGTAAAGTTTTCTCGGTCGGCGCCGGCGTAATAACGGCGACGGCCGTCGTGTACAGTCGCGTCTAGTTCAGATTTAGTTAAGTAAAACTCATTTTTAACGATATCTAGATCTGTGTTAACACCATAAAATTCCAAGACAGTAGAAGTCAAACGCCGGTCAGAATCAGAGTTTGGAGCTATTAACCCAGATGCAGTCGTGTGTTGTGCGGCGCCGGAAACTGAATGCCCAAAGGATACTGGGTGATTATAGGAGACGTTACGGGTACGAACTCCGAACGTCCATTTTTGATTATCGTAGACATCCTTATATAAACTACTTGTTAATAGGAAGGCTCCGCTTCTGGATTTTAATATAAAGTGTGCGTCGTTTGATTCTTCTTCCGGGCGAACCGCGTATAGCTGGAACCCTATATCGAGTTCTGCGGTTGGGTGCCATTCATTATTCTCTGGATTACCGGCGTTGGAAGATGCAAAATGGGTGCCAAGTTCATGGTGGCCGAAAACAGAACTAGACAAAAAGGTAGTTGGAAAATATTCTTGATGGTCCCGCGGTATCTTTTTCGGAAATATAACTTGCACTTCTGCCGTTCTTGCATTTCTGTCAAATCCGTCATTAACAATTTGCCTAGAACCCGAGAAGTGTGTATTCTTTGCATTTTCATTTGTATTAGAGCCAGTCCACTGCACCACTGTTGCCCCAAAGTTGTCTGGCGTATTGAAGTTTATAGCTTTAGTTTTTGTTGCAACGAATTTGCTATTATCGTTAATAGCATGGGTAATGTTGTTTCCATACAAATTAATCTTGATAAGTTCTTCATCTACGCCAAAGCATCGAATTAAATTACGGAAAGCTGTTTCTGTCCCTTTAGATTTATAGAGATGAATTAAAGTATTATAAATATTTTTGTAAATTCTATTCTTGACTTCTTCCAAGTCCAGCTCAAATTCTCTTTTTTCGTCTCTGTTCCCAATTTGAGCCAGAATGTTAGCATTAGCAAATATTTCCGATGTTTCGAAGCCGTGTGATTCTAGCAATCGGTTAGAAAAAGGCACTGGCTTGAAACTAGCACTATCGAAATACGCATCTTTCAGTCTGGGCAAGGCCTCAATCTGCAAGTGCAACGTGTCCATGTAACTGGCCATTATTTGTGTTATTTCATGCAGTGTGGAATCTTCGTCCTCTTCCGGCATGAAAGATGGCAGAGAATGGTACAAGGAGCCCGGGTTCTGCGAGTCGTAGTAACTACCTGATGCTTTAAGAGCATCTTCTAGGTTGGCTACATCCGGATGGCTAGAATATATAATGGGATCTTCAAATTCAGCCAAAGAAGCAGATGAGATAACCATAGCAGAGCCGCTATCTCGGGCTGTAGCTCCGGGATAACCAACCCAGTTTCCATTGCTTATGCGTCCGGAATAATCTAAAACAATTGAATCGGTTGCAGCTTGACCAACTGTACCTTCGTTAAATTTAAAGTAGAAGCCTAGCTCTGCGTTTGAGATGTCATTATTAGTGCCTCCCCCAACTTGTGTAAACCAGTTTCTACCAATATCTTGTGACGTTCTTTTGGTTTTCCAGAACCTAAATTCATCCACAGAAGCAGACATTTTTGAGGCGCCATCAAAATTAGCAAGGTTAGTAAAAAATAAGTTGCCAGATGGGGCTGTTTGTAGGGCGCCTATACGGGCTTTAAGAGACCCTGTGACAGGCCCAAAGGTGCCAGTGTCGGCGCTGTGTTCACTATAAAGATTGCCTGATATGTATAATTTTGCCTGAAGTTGGCTGTCAATTGAACTGCTTGCAAAGCTAATCGCATAATGGTGCCACTGATTATCGGCAATTTGGGCGGTGGTTATGTCAGAGTCACCCAGAGATTGCTCCCAGACTGTACTTCCTGATGCTAAATGAAATCTTAAAACGTTGCCGGCGGAGCCGTTGCCGTCCATGTAAATGAGTAAGCGGCCGTAATCGTCCCGGGGAGCGAATGATGCGCCGGCACTACCAGTCGGAGTTCCGTTCCAGAGGTCTAAGATAACTTCTTTTTCTGTCTGTGCGGTAAGGAAGGCTTCCTTCTTCATCCAGAATTCTACTGTCATCCCATCAGATAAGTCAAACTTAAGATTAGATTCTCGGCTTCCAACCCTCTCATCAGCTATAGTATTAGCTGTTGTGTAAATATCGGTGTCATATGTGTTAGAATTTGGACTGGTTCTGTAAGTTGGGTTACCAAAGGCATCCGCCAATGGCTTGCCTATCATACCAGCTGATGATGTATGTGGTCCACCGGCAACCTCAATATACTCCTTAGTTGTTGCTGAGCGGCCCCAGCCGCCAACTTTGGCTGCGTGGACCATACTGGTAAGACCAAGGTTGGCAAACCCAGTGGTTCTAGGGTATCTTTCCGAGAACATATAAAGATCTAGGTAACTTGAATCGTTAAAGAATTCTCTTATCTCAGATTTTGAACCATCATAAGGGTATTGATCATAAATTCTCTTGATTGAAGATTCATAATATTTTTCAGCAGATCCATATTTAGCAAAGTTAGAAGCGGAGGCGTAATTAACATGTGCAATAAATCTGTTTTTTTCTTCTATTCTACTGTCTATAAAATCCGTAGACTCAACCTCTCGGCCCAAAGTTTCTAGGGCCTCAGAGGGAATAGGTTTACTTAAGACTTTATTTCCAAATAAATCTCTTATTCCCATTTTTCAACTCTAAATTTAAAGATTTCTGGCTGTTCAACCCATGCGCCTACAGAGCCGTTATAATAAGCTAGTTTGATTGCATATGCAAACCCGGGTTCAAGCATATTCATTTCTAAATCAAAATAATTACCCGACACATCAAAAGACATTTGAGTATGCAAAGTTGCGCTAGCTGTTCCATATGATATGGCTGACTGGTCATCTATTACTCTATAAATTCTATATGAGCCACTTTCAATAATATCATTTTCGGCCTGCGCTGTGGCGCGAGTATAAATCGTTGGGTTCCAGTTTTTGTGTCTACTATAGACTCTAAATCTAGCCTTTTCATCGAAAGAGTAAATATCTTTCAGGTTAGTAATACTATTAATTCTTCGGGCTTCTGGTGCCATATCATACCCTGAAAGTTTCTCAGGAATAATTGAGCCGGTATTGACTTGAATTCCACTAGTAAAGTCCTCACCAACGCTGCTGGTTATATACCAGACATCGTACAATTTTGTTAATTCTTCGCCGGCTTCTGTTGCCCCTGTGACGGCGAAACTAGCAGTGTATATCCCAGTCTCAACCCAGCCACCTGTAACAACGGTGTTTCGGGTCGAATCACTCACATATGTTCCGTCTACAGATAATTCTATTGTACCATTAGGGTCAGGAGTTTTACCATCTCCTGAATCTGAGAATAGCGTGACGTAAATTAAGTTTCCTTTGCCGGGGTTTCCGTCGGTGCCCGGGATGTCCCTTAATTGCCCTCTGTAATAATTATAGTAATATAGCGTGTTGATATTATCATCGGCCGTGGCAAGCGAGCTACTATAGTAGAAATTGCCTCTATCATCTTTTTTAGCGGAATCCCACCTTGCTTCCAATGTCGGCCGCTGAAAAAAGAACTCTGAGCCGCGGGCAGAGAATTTCTTTGTATAGTAAGAGGTTGTTGCTCCATCTGGGTTGTGCAGTATTCCGCCGTTGGCCGCGGAATAATCTAATCCGTCACTAGTGGTAAACTTAGCCTCCTGACTAGACGTCAACATAATGCCAAAGCCATAGTTGCTGAAAGTAGAGCCGTCAGGATGGGTGTTAGCAATCCATCTCTCGATGACGCTGGTCACATCGACCTCTAGGTCTTCCATACTATCTGTGTCTTCTAAAGTTTTTGAAAACAGTAAACTATCATTATCATCAATATTCGTTAGATCTGTGGAGGCTGTGTGATAATCACCGCCGGGTTTGACCCATGCTGTTGAACCAGCTCTTGAGATCCAATTTGCGCCGACATTACCTCTAGTTATATCTTTGTATTCGTCCATGTCAAGGCCGCGGCCTTCTTCCCATGAAGATGATACGGCAAACACATTATATTTTGCGCTTCGGGGGACCGGTCGATCATGCTCAACGTTATACAAACGAAGATAGAATTTCACGCTCCCACTAGCTGGAATGGTTCCCGCGGTTCGGTGAGCCGCGATGGAATTTGTGCTGTCGTCGGTTGTGGTTACCGGGAATTTTACTAGTATACGGGATAATTCTTGGGAGAATCCTGCGCTAGAGGAGCCTTGTCCGTAGATGGAGAATACTTCTAAAGAGTCTGCTAAACCCATATTTGATCCCGTAGCACGGGAAGTTTTAGTAAATCTAGTATCTTTAAATGCGTTGGTGATAGTTGTGTCAGCATCCGCATAATATTTTTTAATAGCCATTATGCCACGCTTCCTTTAATATCAATTTTTGGATATTTAATTTCTAAAGCGACATTGTTAGGCACTATTATGTATCTACCATCAGCTGATTTATTTTCTTCTATATTAAATCCAGAATTAGAATAGTTACCACCCGTTTTATTTATAATTTTTACGGTTTTGACATCTATAACGCCTTTAACGTCATGATTTAGTGTATTGTATATATCGGTTATATAAAATGATTCTCCGATGTATAAAGGATTAGAATATTTTCTAACTAGAATATCTACCGCTCTTTGCAAGACATCGTAATTATTTTGTTCCGGATCAGTTACAATCGAAAATTCAATACCTACGTTTACTATCTTGGCATCTAGGATATCTATTGTATCATGTATCATTTTCTTTGTACCGAGCCAAAGCTTTAAATTTTCTTTTAACGTCGTGGTCGGCTTAGCTAAGAAACCTCTTTCATCCTCTGCCAATATATATAAATTCAAGTTTCTTTTAAACGAGTCTGGGTCCCTGACAATCCTGCACCTTTTTATGGCTCCATACTTTGGATGCATGCCATAGACGGCTCCCTCTAAATCTTGTGTGGTTACGGCCCTATTCTGCATCGAGAAAGAATCTCCAACCCTTCTTTTAAGTTCGGTACTATCAGGAATAGTGACGTCACCTAGTATTGGAAATTCGTTATCAACTTCCAGTGAACTTATCACGTCCCTCATGTCTGAGCTATTTAAGACAGTTGGATCCTCAAAAGATACCGCTGATTTTTTAACTGTAGTTAAAGTGCCAACTGGAATATTAACCGATTTGGCGTTCGCGACTCGATATTCAACTGTGATTGTTGTATCGGCTGGGGCTACCCCAAATTTATCAGTTCCCAACATCTTAGATGGGTCAAAGGAAGTCTCAACTGCGTAATCTTTCCCGTACATATCCATAACTAATTCTGAAGGCTCTGCCATGGTTGGGGAATCTAATTCTGATTCCGAGCCGTATCCAAATTGAATGAAGGTTCTATTTCTGTGGTTTTCTACAACAAACCTTCTTGGCACCACAAATGGGCGCATAGTCGAAGGTACCAGTTCTTTATCAGAGTTGAAATTTCCTACTTCTTTATATATTACATTTTGAGATAAGTAATCAACTTCATGATATTCATGACCTGATGAATCAAGGACCCTCAAGACCTCGGAGCAGTTTGAATTAGAAAGACGTATTTTTTTAAACTTTTCAGCGGTGCCAATCGTAAAGGTTTCCTTCACTATCATGCCTGAAGTGACCACTCCTTTCGAACGGACGGCGTAATAGGTTGGTATTCCTGTAGTAGTATCCACACGGCCGGCCACAACCTCGTTGGTTGTACTATCAAAGCGAACGTCTTCAGAGAGAATAAAGGGGGCACCTGTTGAACTCATAAATTCACTGCCTTTTTTAAGGACCGGTAGGTACCTACTGTCTGGGCCCAGTCCAAGTGAGTTAGCTGGAACCAAAATATAGAAAGTTGCAGTACCAGTAGATGACGGCCGGCCCCGGAATTTGTAGCCCATTTGTCTACCAATCTTGACAACGTTATCATACTCTGTTGCTGTGTCCAAGAAGGCTTCATTTGCTTGGTAGTCAAGATAGAATGAAAGTTGATCGCCCACATAAGCAACACTATCTAATAGCAAAGCTCCAAACGAAGCTTCACTAAAATCCCTAAATGAATCTGGATAATATCTTTTTGCGTGCTTTACAAGTTCACTTCTGATAGAACTGTATTCGCGGCTTGTAAAATTAACTGGTGTTTTTTTTGTGCTCATTCCGTGGGCCCTTGTGGAATATCCATTTTACATAACTAGTTTTAAATTATATTTAAAACATGATTTTAGATACTATACCTAAAACTCAATAATTGCTGTTTCGCCTGTGGCATTAATAATAAATTTATATTTTAAGTTTACTTGATTGGAAGGTGTCTCATCGTTTGTGAGAGCTGAGAAGAATTGTATGTCGACAGTTGTCACATACGGTATATATGTTCTCACCTGTTCTCTTATCCTGTTTTCTATCTCTATATGCGTAGATATAGTATTTTGCTCGAAGAGGTACCTTCTTAGCCCGATTCCAAAACTTTGATTAAACAGGCGTTCGCCGGGAGAAGTCAAAAATAAAACCCGAAGATTTTGGATGGCCATAGCTTTAATTGTATTATTTAGGGAGTAGTGACCCTCAGAGTCGTTTATTTCCGGTGGAAAGGCTGGTGAATATCCAAACATTTTTAATCCTCCTCTTCGATCAGCGGGCATGGCCGGCCCATTTCATCAAATGGGGCATCGCGTTTGCGCTTCATTGCCCACCCTAGCCAATCAAAATTAAGATCTAAATTAATATTTAAATCAATGCGTCTTTGCCTAGCTTCACTCTTTCTGTCTGACTGGTGTCCAAGATCTGTTGCGTTGTAATAATCTTCAAAAACATTTTTAGCTTGCTTCTTTGACTTTTTAAATAAATCATCCCAGTCCCAACGACGGAATTTCTTGCCCCACTTTCCTCCGCCTTTAGATTGATCAGCTCCAATAAGTTTTGTTTCCCAATCGTCTGATTCGGCGCTTCCAATTGATGGTAAAAATGCTTTCATATTATAAATAGTAAATATAGACATAATCCGCGGAAGTGAAAAACAATATTCGAATAATAATTTATATCTTGGGTGTTCCATCAGGTCATTTACTAAACAATCAAATTGCGCGTCGAAGAGTGAAGACAAGGAATTGGCTGCATCAACAATGGTTGCTGTAGAGTCGAGGGGGTTTTCAACAGAGACTATTGGTAATAAATATTTAACAGATTCTGAGTTGGCGAAATCTGGATCGAAGAGTTTATAAGCTTTAGACCGCTGCGATATGTTTGTAAGGTTCGCGCTTTGTTCTGCTGATAGGGCCGATGAGCTTGGGTATCCATCACTTTCCAGAGCCAAGTGACTGATTCTTATACCTACTTCCCATTTTTCGAATAAATCTTCTATCTTCTTGCCACTTAATATCGCTTCGTTGTCGATAACCCAATTTTTCCAAGTGTCAAAATTCATAATTCCAGTGTTGTATGCCTCTCTCTTGAATGAACTAAAGTCCGCGGGGGATGTAAAGCCATAGTCTAAGTAATTGGCATCTGTCGCGGTTAGGATTTCTGATTTGTCTGATACCTTAACATATTTTTCTAGCACAAATGGCCAGTAATAAGAGTCATCACTCCAGAAAGAGTCCAGAGTTGGCGCTGTAGAATTTGTAGGGCTTATTGAGTCGCCATGCAACTTAATATACTCGTGCAGTTTTCCTGTTGTGGGCAAAGCAGACGGGCCAGATGCCTCGTCAAAGTCTGGTACATCGATTGGGCCACCAGCTGAGATCGCTCCCAGAATGAATCTTTTGTCTATTAGAAATAAACTATGAATATTATCAACAACAGGCTTGTAACTTGCATTAAACTTTTCGCACACATATTCCATCTCGTCCTTAATATATCTCCTAAGAAGTATTTTAGCATCACGAAGATTATCCGGATGTGAGATATATCTCTTCCATATCGCTTTTTTTCTTCTCTTGGCCGATAAGACGGAGGCGCCTCCGCCGACGATGGCTCCAGCAATGGCTCCAGCGGGGCCTAGGGTGCTTCCTACAGCCGACATGATACCAGCGCCCACTTGGCCGGGCCAAGCTTCTCTAGCTATACTAGTGTAGTCATTCCTTTCCCAGTAATCTTGATTTAGCGGGTTTGGATTAGAGGATTTACCTGTTAACCTATCAATAGCTTCTTGTTCCGCTGGAGTTGGTTCGAAATCGCCGAGATCTATTCTTTTACCAAAACTCTGAACAATTTGTTCTATAAAAGATAAATAATATTGTAGTGGATCGGTGAATATTCTGCCTCTAGTTTGCTCCATCAGACCAACTTCAATCATATCAGCAACATGCGCTGCTAATGTATCATCAAAGTTCTGCGGGAATTTTCCTTGCACATTAACGAAAGACGGCATGCCGCGGATTAGTGACTCTAAGACATAAATTCTGACTGTTGCTCTGATAGTGGCCTCGATGCCGGCCGAAGAGTATCTATCTAAAATTTTGTTCCAAGGATGTTCCATGGCACAATGTTCGGATTCAGTGAGTCTAGGATCATCTGGTAGACGCTTATATAGATCATCAACAATATCAGAAAGAGTTGAGAAGTCACCTAGAGATTTGGCTTCAGTTTCACAGCCTGTATAAATTTCATCCGGACTTAGTATCTGGCGTATTCCCATCCATCCGTCATACTCAGGAGTTTGCATATACCAAGCAGGGTAACTTGTTGTTCCTCCGTATACTTCTGGTGGAATTTGCCAAGTCATATTCTCTTTGTCAACATAGGTTCCTGAGAGGTATACTTTGGTTGGTGATTCGATAGAGTCGCGCATCGCTTCGAAATCTATCACCTCGTCCCCGCTATATTCGTCTTCTGGGCCTCGGTACTGGGTGCTCATGCCATGCTTAAACGATTGGTTATTGGCAGTCATAGAGGCTACTCGCTTCATCAGACCTTCAAAAACTTCGTCATAATAGCTGTAGTAGTGTTCGAATAAATCGCCTCCGTCACCTATTGTTAAAGAAGTGAGACCGGCGAACTCGGGAATCCAGTTTAATGGCTCATCCCATGAGCCCCTAAGCAATTCAGCATAGATTGAATTTTTGGGTGACCTCTTATTATCTAATTTGTCATCGATATCAATAGTGCCATACCCCTCAGATGCTAGTTGAACTAGCTCCGTAATCTCCTCCTCTGTTTTTTGCTCCCCAGAGAATCCTTCGTACCACTCCAGTGCGTCGATGGGAAGTCCAGCGCTATCGATGTCCGTTAATTTGGCTTGGTGTGATATCATAATTCTAAAATAATCATTCATTACCGAGCGGTTATTGACAATATCATAGTTGCTATATTCTAACTCAAATGAGTATTGTTGTTCATCCTTATAATCTTCGTATACCATAGTAAAATCAGGAGTTTTAAAGCTAACAGAAGTTGATCCGTAGTCTGTTAAATCATATTTTTCCAAGAAGCTATCACTGAAGTCGGTGTTTGATGGATAACATTTTGAGCGAAAGCTTCCGTTTCCTTTTTCTAAAAGCATGAAACTTGGCTCTTCATCTGCACCCCAAAGAGGTGGGGTACGAGTTGTTATCGACTCGGCCGTATTAAACTCTATATTTTCCGAAAAATCTTTCGAATATATGTCTTCTAGGTGGCCGGCAACGCGGTCTGGTATCTTATTCTCGGTAAAAAATGGAAAATGAGTTAAATAGAACATATGGGCTTTGAATGACGCACCGTTTTTTGCGGCTAGAATCATATTAACTACGCCTTTCCCGGTATTCATATCAGATTGGCTAAGAGTCTCTATAGAATCAAAGATTGCCTCGGTTGCCACTGATGTCTGGGCATGAACGGCTTCGTTGTTTCTAGGGAAGATACCGGCGTTCCACGTTCCGGGGCACTGTGGGTTATCAGCAAACACTTCTGGTAGGAGATTATCTAGCAGTCCGTTATGCACTACATTAGACAAGGTTTCGATGTCTTGCTTAGCCCTGTCTTGTATACCATTGATAATCTCATTACATATCTCTTCGGTAAGGGGGCCCTTCTGTTGTAGTAGGACACATTGATTTTCGTAAAATTCGTCTACCGATGATTGGTCCCTACAGTAAGCCGGCAAAATTGGCATGGCTTCTGTTCTTGGCAGTGTTTTATATTCTGGGGGGATTATTGCACCGAGGGCGCCGAAGAGGTCTGAGATTCCAGAAGTAGAGTTTAGGGAGCATGCAAATTCCGGGTGTCTGTATGATACCACTTCTTTAATCATGAGCAACACTTCGTCAGTTGCTTCACCATTTACCAAATCAATCAATTGAACATCGGTCATTATAGCCGACATGTCGGTGACCAGAGCGGTGGCGGCCGCTTCTGAGGGGGTCGGGCAGCCAGATAATACAGCCAACATAGCTGCTACTGACTGGTCAAGTTGTTCATCTGTAATCTGAGAGGTGGGATTAGATTCATCCCCGCACAAAGCATTCCTAAACGTGTCTCGGAAGTTATCTGACATGGCAGCCTCAAGTGCTGACCCCACCAAGCCCAACAGTTTACATAAGCCTGACAGCATTAGATCTAGGATAAACTTGATTAACATAAAAACAGCTTTTATAATTAAGTTCTGAATGGTTTCTAACACAGCTTCCATTAGAGTTTTATAAATATTTGTCCAGTCTATATCTGGAATTTTTAGTTTTGGCAACGTGATACTTTTGTTGCCGCGGCAAAAATCTAGCTCCAATGTTTTCATAAAGTCATCGAGCGGTGGATTAAATAGGGGAGGAATCGCACAATCTATGGTCGATAAAATAGACCCAATAAAGGCGCCTCCGGGTAAGTTCTGGAGGGATTCAGTTAGAAGATCAAGATCTACTAGATCGAAGATTGCATCTGTGTAGGCTTCGAAAATCGCGTCCATAATATCATCGGCTGCGGCGCCGATAGTACCGACTCCTGAATAGTTCTTAGGCTCTAAAGATTTAGAACCATACTCGTCCGGAAAGTTTGATGCGAGACCTGACTGTAACTCTTCTTGAGACATATATCCGGGCTCGCCGGCGTCCAAAGAACCTACATACATAGCATAATTTGCTGCGTCTTTGGCGCCAAGCTCATTGTCAACCACACCAGACATGTCTTCTAGTGTCACGCCTGACTCGTAAAGTTTCTTGCCTTTGCTCTTCATAATCGCCGATTGAAGCATGCCGGCCCTTTCGGGCCCAAAACTATAATTACCGGGTTGATAATCTTTCTCCCATGGAGGAGTAGCTGTTATCTGACCCATCGCCTCTGCCACAGCATCAGCAATTTCTGCTTGTTTGTCAGGTGGCAAACCTATAAACATCTTCTCTAATTCAAGCGGATCTAAGGCTTTTAAAGCGGCGCGAATAATTATAGCTAAACCATCTTCGGTCGCCACTCCTTTAAGTAGGCAGCCTAGAATCATATCTATAAGGGCTAAAATTCCACAGTAGCCATACTTGTCCAAGACAAAGGACCATAATTTTTTAGAATCGTCGCCAGCCTTATACTGTTTAAAAAATTCATCCAGCATTTCATATACCGGGTCACCTGTGAATTGTTCTCGCAGAGATGCATCTTTCGCTCTTTTGTATAATCCTTTCAATTCTTCTAAAGGATCATCAATTCTATCAAATTCGTCGCCGGCACAGAGCATTTTATCAAATTTATTTGCGAGGGCGTCCGGGAAGTCCAATACGTCGCCGGCGATGTCATTCATTATTGCGTTTAGCGGGTCCGTTAATAAGTCATTCACAAAACATTCTAAGGCGTCTTCCGGTAATTCGGCTAGTAAATCTTCCGAATTGAGAAGTCCATAAGTATATTTTGTAGCTATCACATTCCACTCTGGGAATACTCTTGCTGTTACATCAAGCCAGATATCTGGCAGTTTTGCTATATATGCTAGTGTTCTGGTGTTATTCCAAGGGGAGTCTTCTATTATGGTCTGCCATGTGATTTTATCTAGAAGTATTGGGGCACAGCCCGGCTCATTAACTTCCATATATTCGATTTGATATGGAGTCCAGTTATCAGTCCCGTCATCGTCTTTAAATCCAATTTTAATCTTTTCGGCTAGAATATAATTAAATCCGTGGTGCTTTAAGATTAATAACAAATCTTCTCTAAAATATATAAGGTTATCTGCTTCCTTCTTAAAATCTAAGTCTCCAAAAGATTCTGCTGGAATCGTCTCGTCATAGTTCATCTCATGAATATATGCAGCATACCTCTTGGCATACACTTTAAACGACGCGGAGACCTGCCTTATTATCATCTTAACATCTTTCGACTTAAGCTGGACATAGCTGCTAACGACAGGAGCTTCCTCTTCTTTGAATCCACTCAGATCGACTGGCAGGAGATCAAACAACTCCGAGGATATTACAGCCAAGACTTTCATGCGTACAAGAGGCACCGTGCTTACACTCTTGTCCTTGATATAGGGCAAAGAAAGTCCTACAGATTGAGCCCCTAAATAGGTTGAAGCTTCTACACGGCCCATTAAAATATCAATTGTGTCCGCAGAAATCTCTGTGCCGTCTGCGTAGGTAACTGTAATCACCTTTGTTTTCTTATACGCTGCAAGTAATAGATTTATACCCTGCTCTAGAAATGGTTCTAGAATTGTCGGATCTTCAGGGGGAAGCATGAGATCTGTGGTGATAATCGCTGAGTATTCGCATATTTTCTCATTCAGAAAAGTTGGACCTGCCTTTGGGTGTGTCCAGTTAGGAACGATAGCGTTTGGATTAGGCATACATGAAGTGCAGGGTGTATCTTCAGCGGCTAAAGGAGGTTCATCACACGACTCTAAATCTATAGCGTTTTGTTCGATGCTTTGTTCGAATGCTTGGCCGGGGTCGGAAGGAGCGGTGTCCGCGCTAAAATCGGTGCCTGTTAGGTCGTCCCCTACCAGTCCGGGTGTCAAGCCGTCTGTTGTGCGCTCGCTAGTAGCGGTTAAAGCAGCATTCCACCACTCTCTTAGCCAGTCCGGCAAAAGCACTCTGTCACTATTAACTACTTGGAGCATAGTGTCGATATCAGAAAATGTCAGATTTGAGTAACCTCCAGCATCTAGGTAAGGATATTCAAGAGATTCTCTAGAGCCTGCGGGGAAGAAGATGGCTCGGACTCCGCCCTTAAATACAGATCGTAGGCCGCCTTCAATTGCTTGGCGATGTCCTTGAGCGCCAGAATAAAAAGCGACATCTAGGTAATTAATTAATTGAGCTAAATGATATAAGAATCCTTCAAATGTTACTTGAGCACTAAAGGATTCCCAGCGATAGCCCTCATTTCTAAATGTATACTCGCCGGCGCCGGTGTCATAGGTGGTTGAGCTTGGTTCTCGATTTAGTCGATATAAATGACGAATCTCATCGTCACATTGTGGTGGCCATGCTCTTTTATCGGTAGGGCTTAAGGAGCCATTAAAGTGACCTGAACCTCCATCAAGGTCACCATCGACGTCAGCGCTTGGACTGTATGCCACCATTTGAGCGCCGGCATGAACCTGATCGTCGTCGAAACTACCGTCGCGGTCAGGGGATGTGAAATAGAATCCGCAGGTATGGTCACCAAGATTCCCTTCATCCATCGGAATATTTAAGAAGCCTTTTTTGGGATTTGCGCCGGCTGTCCAAGTATGTCGACTCGTTACATTTTCAATTCCTTCCTCATTAGCTAAATATATCATTTTTAACATATGCATTAGAAATTCTATTTTCTTCGTAATGCGCTTTTTGGGTGTACTAGATGTACTACTAGTTACGGTGGTACCCGATGCAGTAACCTCATCATATATTTTATTGAAATCTAGCCAGCGACGTTGACCTGTTCCGACCTCACTATGAGTAGAAGTCTTTTGATGAAGAGAAACTAATTCAAAATAGTATTGATCCTTAGATTCCCATGGGTATTCGAAGCCAGAGGTGAGTGTTGAGTCATCCTCGGATGGCCAATCAATACTTTCAGAATCAATAAGGGGTGAATTGTCATCTGAATTTTTATTAGCATTGTAATCATCTTCGAATTCATCTGATAGGAAGCCGGCGCCTAACTTCCCGTTAGAAAGGGCTTTGCCTCTTTTCCCTATAAATTCATTCACGATTCGCTTATATAAATCTAAGAAAGGGCCGGCGCGGTCCTCTGGCAGTTCATCTGTATAGATGCTGGTGGAAGTATCCGTAAGCGCTGTGGAAGTTGTGTCTGCCATTATCGTTTTCCTAGTTTACGTTATTGTAGCGACTACAAATATACTCTGAGCCGAAGGGTTCTAAAGATTCTACTTTTCCTAAAGTATTGGAAAGATTAAATAAATATGTCGGAGCCACACATTGTACCACTGATCTAATTAAGTTTGTGGCGCCGCCTACGACCAAGAGAGGGTCAGGCATTGCAACTAGTGGAATGGGCGCGCAGACATGTGTGTGGGTCATGACACCTGTGTTGAATGTGGTTTGAGCGGAAATAAACTGATTAACAATTCCACTTAAATCATTTAAGCTATTTACTATTTTGTTTAGGGCTTTTATTACTTGAAGGCCCTTTACCATTGGTTCTAAGTCATCTGTATAGTTCCCAGCAATTAGGTCGATTCCGGTTGTTGTTTCCACCTTATTATTAAATGAGTTATCAGAGCCGCGGCCAAGGGTTACTATCTTGATACCTTCATTTGCTACTAGTCGGATTCCATCCGCTTTTATACCAATCCCAGATCTTCCTTTGGGAGAACCAACAACCCCTTCGGCTAGACCAAAGTTTTTATCGATATCAGTTAATTGTGAGATATGTATACAGGCTGCGTCCGTAATAAAATTGGGATTACCTTTTAGATTCTTATTTAATCCAGCAATCAAGTGAATTGAACCGGCGCCGGAGCTGCCTTTTCCTCCATGGCCACCGGCTTTGCTTCCTACCCTATCTCGACCTAATATAATAAATGCATTAGATTTTTCGCCGCCTATAATTTCTTCTGCCTTAGCTAAATCCCATATAGGGATGTCTTCTGGCAGATAGTCATTGTTAAGGCCGTTAGCTATTAGCCCAGCATCCTGTTGTGATGAGGATTGTTTAGCTAATTTTTGCTCTTCTGTTAAGCCTTCTTGGCTTTGAGACGGCCGGCTTTGACCTATTCCTAAACCCATTACACCTTTCCTCTAAGGGCTATACTAGGTACTCCTATGAGCCTTGCAATTTCGTCTTGTCTAAAGACTTGATGTTCTTCTTGGGTTGGCTGTGTGTATGAGCCAAGAAGACGAACTTTTTTTTGTCGATCTTTAAAATTTGCTTGCGCTTTGCCTGAAGCTATCTGAGCGTCTGGGTGATCAGGGATGGATCCAATGCCCTTTTCTATGATTCCTGCATAGATTCCATTAGTGTGGGCTTCTTTGTCTTCAAAATCGACCTCGATCCTGTCTCCGATATTAGGTACCGACTCTTTACTATGCCCTCTAGAATAAAAAACCCTATGCATAATCAACCTCATTTCGTCGGTTTCGTTCATATCTTCTGTGAGTCCTAAAATTTCTGGCATTGTAAGTGCTGCGTCTAAATCGGGAACGTGGGCGATAACTTTGATTCTTCTTATTTTTTTATTTAAATGATCGCTGATACTGACGTCTTGAGGGCTTTTTTCATACTCAATCGATGCATGTAGAACGTGAGCTTCCCAAGTGCCTCTGTGGTCGGCCCGGATTGCGTCTTCATATTGTTTGTTTAAAGCACGACGAATGTAATGTTTGTTTTTAAAAGTGTCATCGTAGTCTCTTAGACCTCCGATACTGTAATGCTGATTGTAATCACCTTGAAGGCTATTATAAAAACTCATGTAGAATCCTCCTGTAGCATATCAAATATTTCTAATTTATCGTCTTCAGATAAGCCTGTTTCACCAATTTGTTGTTTATGGATTAGTGTGGAAAGTTTTACCAATTGCTCGTTAGATCTTTGGAGCGTCTCTACATATTTGGCGGCGATGGGGCCAACGGTTTGATGCCTCTCTTCGCTCTTACTTAGATAACGCATAACATCATCGAGAAGCTCTTTAGTTATTTCTCTATCGCTTCTGATATTGTCAATTGATTCTTCTAAGTAATGCTCTAACTTTTTCATAGGTCGCCTTTATCCCACCGAACTCTAAAAACACGATACTTAGAACGCATCTTATTCAAGTTGTTGACCACTTGTTTTGTATTGAGGCCAGTTATTTCTCTCAGGTATAAATAAATAGCTTTCTTATTAAAAATTTCTATATCTTCTGCGCTGTCAAACAAAATACGAATAGCTTCCAGAACTTTCTTTTCATTATCCTTCATCTTGTCATGTTCCCAAGAATCAATTTCGTTTTTTAAAAAATTAAAGAATTCTTCGTGCTCGCGCTCTTTTGGATAGGGATTGGAAGTAGAGATATATTTAAGTTCTAAATCCTTCGGAAGCTCAACTAATTCTATTTCCGTTCGATTCTTTTTACTTTGCTTCTTTACTTTGTGAATAAACCAGTTTTTTGTGATTACTGAAAAATAAGAAAATGCTTTGGACCCTTTGCTCTTATCATATTTATCTAGAATTGTTACTAGCCATATTTTACATTCATCTCTTAACACATCTATATTTGGCAGCGTAGTAAACTTGTATGTAAAAACTATCTTATCTACCATTTCATCCAGCGCAGGACCGATTAAGTTAACATAGAGGTCAGTTCTTACTCTTATGTCTTCTGTGGCGACGTACTCTAATATGGCGTCCTCATGGACCTGCGTAAAATACTGTCTTCCCTTGCGTGCTCGTTTTTTGCGAACTGGTTGAGTCATCATTTGGTACCTCCTGCTCTTCTTCTGTTGTCTCTTCTTCGTCTATACCTTGCTCACTTTCATTTGATTCTAACAATTCAATAAAATAATCAAACTTTTTGAATGAATCCATAAGCTCAGTTCCGTGCTGCAATAGGCTTCCTAGAGTCTCCTCACCATAAAACATTTCAAGTTCGTATATTGAACCTAAATGCCCTTTGTATGATGCAACCTCTTCTTGTAATTCAAGTACATTTTCTGTAATAAACAGAAGATTCTTAAGAAGGCTTCTTATATACCAGATCATAGAGATATTGACAATTAAAGATAACGACAAAGAGGTAATCAAAACTGCTTTTAATATCATAATTCTAAATCCTTAGTCATATTCTTTTTCTCACTTTTTATTTCTTTTTTCGTATTTTCAATGAACTCATTAACCAAATGGCCATCAGAGAACGTTTCATCTGTAGCACTTGCTACAGTTTTGGAAATAAAATTAGACGGCATACGAATTAGTGAAGACTCGCCGCATTCTTTACAAACAACTGCACGATCACTCATAGAATGAATCAAGTTATATGTTGCAGCGCAGGCTTCGCACCTATAAGTATACCTTGGCATTTTATTTATCCATTTCTTGTTCACTTCCGCCTAAGTCTTCTTTCATCTTAACTAGCGGTGGATTCATAACCATAAGTCCATCATTGCTTAGGCGAAATTTAAAATCCTTTAAGGTTGGAACAATATCTGATTGTTCCAGCAGGCTTTTTTGTAGAGACATCATCAGGGCCCCCAACGCTTGATCACTTAAATACATTTCTTTTGATTCTGTAGTCATTTTACTACTCCTTATTTTTTGTTACTGCTCTACCCACAAGTCTTTCCCAGTCTTTTTGTTCACGGACTTGAAGGTTTTTTTCCCAGACTGCATTCAACAAACGTGGTTCCACACCTAACTGCCTTGATAAAAATATCAATGCGTTGATGTCTTTTGGAAAACAGGAACCACCGAACCCATGGTGGCCATCTGGCCCCGGGGCTGAAAAATGCGTCTTGCCTAGGCGCGTGTCGTATAAGCCATACTCCACGACTTTATCATAATCAATGTTTAATTGATCACAAATCTGTTTTATTTCATTCGAAAAGCTTACTTTTGTAGCCAAAAAAGTGTTAAGAAAATACTTAACCATCTCGGCTGTGTTCGAGCCGGTTTTAATGATTGGAACATCAGGAAAGACCTTTCGAAAAATATTCTTGATAATTGTTGATGCGGGGCGTGGGCCTCCTACAACAATTCTAGTTGGATTTTTAAAGTCCTCAATAAAATTAGCTTCTGTTAAGAACTCCGGACTGAAAACAATTTTGAGATCTTGGCACTGCAAGTTAAGACTTTCTGTTGTGCCGGGAGGTATTGTTGATTTAATAACTGCTATATGATTTTTACTATGCTGGTCTATCTCTTTTATTACGGATTCTACTATATCCAAATTACACGAACCATCTGGGTTCATAGGAGTCGGCACACAAATAAAAATTATCTTTGTAGCCTCACATAATTCTTCTATCGATGCGCTAGTAGAATCTTTATACTTATCGTAAGTGTGTACGTCGTAAAAAGCGCGCATGCCTTCCGCTAGCGCTGAGCCAACGTAACCAGAGCCAACTACACCTATTTTCTTATAGTTCACTCTTAAGCTCCTCAAAA
>Ga0098059_1000647_pt1 | contig 19544 bp, 11 predicted proteins | sample 20_taG_FD_92580 | JGI IMG/M metagenome (GOLD analysis project Ga0098059, IMG submission 92580) | Marine viral communities from the Subarctic Pacific Ocean - 20_ETSP_OMZ_AT15318 metaG | ecosystem: Environmental > Aquatic > Marine > Oceanic | place: Subarctic Pacific Ocean | collected 2015-01-19
ATATTCTTCCAATCATTTGGATCACTTGATTCTGGTAAACCCAAAGTGCCAACGTCCAAACCTGACTCCGTAACGATTGGCTCTACTTCTGGAGTCGCATTCGCAGAGCCTTTTTTCTTTCCCGGCTCAGCAGTGAAAGATTTTATATAATTTAACTGCTCTTCAGTTGGGTCTTCACCAGTATACTTTTGATAAAAAGCGTTGATAAACTCTGTTGAATCGGAGTCTAACGCATAATTTATTTTTGTATCTAGTTCTGCTCCAGTTAAATTAGGAGCATATTTAGAATATAGAGCTCTATACAATTCTTCGTTTTGCATATTTTATTTATATTTTACTGTTATCAATTTCAGTTTTAATCTTAGCTTTTCCAGCTGTTCCAAAAACATTTTGCGCTACTTTGTCGTTGTTCCACTGAGTACCACCAGTTTTTGGGTTTACAGCAAGATCACCACTTCCAGCTTTTATAATTTTCCACAAACTAACTCTTCCATCTCTATCTACTATGTCTGGTTTGTATACATTGTTAAATATATCTTTAAACTCTTTACCAGCTTTATATAGTTCTGTAACATCTCCATTCATGTTCCAAGCTCCTTCTGGTCTTAGCTTTCCGTTTTCACGTTTTCTACCAACATATTTAAATTCATCAATAGCTGGATTATATGCGTTACCCTGTAATCCAGGAGTTCCAGCCCATACGTCTACTACTTCATCGTTATTAGTATTACTTCCCTCAGGTGGCGTGTAATTACTTTTATAATGATTGCTATAATGTTGTTTTTCTTTATCTACTGCCCAATCTGCAAACAACTCCTTAGAAGTCTCTAGGTTAAAAGCTGGATCATACCTGTTTGTCAAAGCACTCACTATTCTTTTATGGTTTACATTAAACGCCTCGATCTCTGCAGGTGACAATTTGTTAATTGCAGCAACATCTTTAGAATCAACATCACCGTCATCATCCATGTCCCATTTAGAAAACACCTCTCCAACAGGAACACTCTCACCGTTCTCTGTGTAATACATGTTTTTAACAAGTTCTAAAGATATTTCCGCGTGATCTAGTAAATCATTTTTAAACGTTCCAGTTCCAGATGCTAACTCTATAGTAGATGCATTCATAAAATCTTCTTCGTCAACAATCTCATCTAAATAACCACCTCTAACAGATGTTATAACACTTTCATTGTCATAATAAGCAAAAGAACTGTTTTTACCATCGGTCGCACCTTTTTGCTGAGCAGAAATAAACCTGTCAGTGCCATATGTTTTCATTTTTTTATCCATAACGGGTATACCTTCTTTCATCTGAGCCGCGGTGAATTGTAGACCTGTAGCTGAGTTGATAAAAGTAAATTCACCTCTAATTTTGTCATAATCTACCGTCACATCATTATTAGCGTCCATACCTTTAACATCTAAAAAAGATTGATACGTTGATATATTTTCAGGGTTTATTCTTTCCTTATTCCAATTACCCGCGGTGCCAAGTATAGTTTGAAAATCTGACCTAAGATTAACAACCTCACCAACCGCTCTTTGTAATTCACCCATTAGTTTCATTCTAGCGTTGTTATTTTCTTCGGTGTCGTTTTTACCATAAGTATTGTAAAGCTCAAACTCTTCTTTTAAGTCCTTAATTCTATCACGCAAAGCATTAACTACTTTTTCCGGCATCGGTTCTTTTTGTGCATAAAGTTTTTGAAACCCAGCATCAGCAATTTTTTGAAACGCTGCGATTTGTTTATCTCTCCCTATACGCATTTTCTTATTACCCTCTTTAATGTTACCAATTAACCCAGTAATCACACCACTAACAGTTTTCGTGATCCCAGTAGTGTTATCGTATAAAGGTTTTAGATTTGGAACGTCTACCCCAGCCCTACTTACTGCTTCTTTTAATGACGCGTTTACTAACGTGCTATCTGCTCCCATATTTGTATTTGTTTAATTTTTATTATCCACCCGTGAAGTCCGTGTTCCCAGCTATCGTCCCAAGAGTACCTATCGTGTCCATTGTGTTTTGATGTTGAGCGATTTGTGCATTCATTTGATTTGCTTGAGCTTGTTGCTGTGCCATGTTAGAACCGGTAGTTTGACTCATTTGCATTCCAAGTAAAGTTGCTTGTCTATCCATTTCAGCTTGTTGAACCCATTGCGCTCCTTGCATTTTAGCGGTTTGAACCTTGTCAGCGCCTTGTTGTACTTGAAAGGCGCCTTTGGCTTTTAATGCTTGGTTTCTAGCTTCTTGTTGTCCTATTGATGCTGATATTTTTTGAGTTTGTAAATCACCTTGTCTCGCGAGGGTTTGAGCTAAACCTGCTATACCACTACTACCAGCAGCGCCTCTAAGACCTTGCATTATATTAGCTCTTTGTTGAGAACCTTGCTGAGCTTGAAATTGAGCTTGTTGTTGGTTCACAGTTAGATCTTCATATACATTTTCTTGAAACTGGTTTTTCATTCCTGCAAATGGATTCTTAAAATCCATTTTTTTATACTCTTCTTTTTGAGCGTCTAGCTTTGCTGTTTCTGCGTCAGCTCTTGTTTGTGCTTCGTCAAACTGCTCGTCAGCCGCATCTCTATTGTTCTTAGCTTGAATCCCACCAATAACACCACCAATTATAGTAGCCCCAGCCATAGCAATCATTCCATAAGTTCTTTGTATCACGGCGCTAGGGCACATCATGTTATTTATATTCATTTTTTTTCTTTTAAATATTCTTTGTATTCATCCCAATTAAACACTACGTTCATTTTTGCTAATTTATCTAAATCTTGCGTATTTGTAGGGTTTGCATGCACTGTTACTATTACACAGTCTTCAATTGCATATACTATTCTTTTTGCTCCTTGTGGTGATATTACGTAACAAGGCGACACAAACTCTTCAACACCATCTTCTTTTGACGATGCTAGTAACCCAGATAGTAAAAAAAAACCATAACTACGCTTGTGTATTGCTGAAAAACCCAATTGACCTTTTTTCATTCTCATCTCCCTAATATAAACACCTTCTGGAAAAGAATGTTTATACTCCCACATGTCAGGATAAATTAACTCGCTACCGTTACCAGCTACAATATCAACTCCATCCGCAATACTGGTTAAATAACTTTCTATTTCTTCAACCTTGTCTTTCCAAGACTCAGCGGGTACGTTATCGAATATTTTTTCTAATTCATTTTTAGACATAATTTAATTTAATTTATATCTAAATAGTCACAGTTTTGCTTGTTTTTTTACTATTAAGCTGAAGTAGAAAGTAGCTTATCAACATCAAACCTTAAAGTTTGACTAGCGTTACCCGCTCTATTTATCCGCATGTTACCAGTTATAGTGGCTACTCTACCTGTGTTTTCTACAGTTAAAGTGATACCACTTTCTAGCGTTTGATTACCATCAACTGTCCAGTCACCACTTTCAGTAGCGCCTCCACCTGCTGTTATAAGTGGATTTTGTAATGCAGGGTTAATACCTACACCGCCAACTCTAGAAACGTTATTAATAACACCCTCCCTGTTGTTCACCGTTATCGTGCTACTATTAGAAACGGTACCAGACGTTGTTGCTGTTGGTGCAGTTAAAGCTATCTTTAAATCTGTAAACTCAACATCCCAGCCATAAAGCCTTCGCACTTCACTCTCTCCATAACCACCAATTTCAATTGCAGTTCCACCTAAGCTTATAGGTAGTTGGTTGCTAAAAACAATATCACCAGCTTGATTTGTAACTAAACCTTTCACAACTGTTGGTTTTAAACCTTTAGTGCTTACAGCCGGAAGTGTTTTACTAACTATTGTGCGCTCTTCTTTTGTTCCTGGTGAGGTAGTTGTTTTATCACTGTAAGCTTGTAACCTAGTGTCAACTGGGATGTTAGTACCAGGCAGTACTATCATGCCGTCTTGAATTAAATTAACGTAATTATTAACCGGCCAACTGTAGTTTACTTGGTTACTAAAACTTAAAGTAGCTCCATCATCAATAGCAACACCAGACGATATAGAAAAAATATTTGTAGAGTCTAAAGAAACAACTGTAAATACACCAGCGTTAAGAGCCGCATTACCCGTAACTCTATCTCCAACAGCCATTTTAGTTGCTACAGCAGAATCCATAGTTATAGCTACACCAGAAGAACTTCTTCCACCCGGCATGTTAACAGTATCCGTACCTGTTACGGTTGGGTATATGTTTTCTCCTTGTAGAGTAGCTGGTACAGATGCAAGCGTGGGTTGTATAAAAGATATAATATCATCTTGTGAAGGTTGTTTTAAAACTCTAAACGCAGCCGTTGAGGCTGCTGTAGTTGTAAACGAAAAAGCAGTATCTTCTCCTTCTTTATATCTATCAATCTCAACGCTTGTAGTTCCCATTGTAGCAGTAATATCACCGCTTACTGAATAACCCGATAGCGTTAGCCTTAGCTTGCTATTGTATTGATATATAACTTTTTGTAACAACAAAGAATTAGATCCAATAGAACCGTTTAAATCAATACTGTCATCTCCAAAACGTTTTTCAATGTAAGAAACATGTTTAGTGCCTGGTTTAGCGTGTAAAAAAACATCGTACTGGTCATCGCTTCCAGATGCTGGAAATACTACTTCGTTTATATAGGAACTGCCTTCTAACTCTTCATCTAAAAATGAGTGTGTTTCTGTAAAGGTTTTTGTGTAAAAATTATAATAGTTACCATCAGCGTTTTTTATCTCTAAAACAAAACTAGCACCACTATCTCCAATAATTTCCAAGGATCTTGTTTCGGTTGCAGCTGTTAAATCAGCTAAATTTAATTTAAATTTTGTTATAACTTTTTCTGATCTATCGCTATATGTATCTATAAACACATCTTCTGTAATATAATTACCATTTGGTGTAAGCACCCAGCCGTCAATCTTTTTATTACCACGGTTTGTTACTTTTCTCATTGTATCCCCAGGTTTAGCTATTTTATGTTTTTGATGAGGAAGTGTTGAGCCCCCAGAACCACAACTAGCTACACAAGCCTGTTGCGTTGGAAACGCTCCTGTTTGAGGAGTAAACCTCTCAACACATTGCGATATACCCCCAAAAGTGTTAAATAAATTATCAGGAGATACTTCTCCTATATTTGGAGTTGTAGTCACGCAATCCCAGCCGCTTGATGTAGGTGGTGGACAATAACACGCGTCACAATCATCGCAACCTTTAACAATACTATTAAACGTTGGATAATGCCACAAAGCCCCACCGGTTGTTGGAATAGAATGTCCATGATATATTAAACAATGCTCTTCCGATCCCCAACAAGCCCATTCTGTTGTGTCAATTACATCCCCGGGATTAATAGGTCCTATTTGGTTGATCACTTCTTGATAAAAAGCCGCTCTCCATAAATTATGATTGTTAATTGTTGCTGCATTATAAGCGGGAGTTCCACTACCAGCACCACCAGCACATAACGCATAAACTGCGCCAGTTGCTGGACTACAATTTGGATCCCAGGTAGGATCAGCCTCCGCAATAGGCTTAGAACCCAATGAGATAAAATGAGTGTTTGTAAAGTTTTGGATATTACTACTAGTTCCATAATAATTACCTGGGACGTCTAAATCGTTAGGACAGAAACTCCAATGAGCTACGGGATCCCAAGATTGCTTATTTTTAATAGGATTTTCTATTATACGTACTTCTTTCACACAACCACTTGTCCCACCACCACTCAACCTAGCGTGATCAGCATCAGACATCAACGTACCGTCTGGCATGTAATGATATCCCTCAGGAGCAGTTTGACCTTGAGCGTTTCTTCTGTTTAGCTCTATTTCATCGGATCCGTTAGGATTAGCCAATCTTGGACCACCAAAATCATAAGGACCTGTTAACTCTTCGTTGGTCATACAATTGCAGTGTCTTTGGCTCCAATAATATCCATCAGCGCAAGACATTTGCTGCACGCAAGGTTCTCTATTTAAATTCGGCTGAATAGTGCCATCGTATGCCATTTCTTTTGTTTTTTATTTTACTTTTATTTCTTTTTAAGTGAGTCACAAGTGGTATTTTATCCCCAAATATCCGGCGCGTGAGTTTCATAACAATGTTGCTGACTACATTGGTACCAACTCCAACAACTTGATGGTGGCGTGTTTCCGTTGTAAGTTGATGAATAAACGCATTTAGGTCCACCACCCATACCCATACCCATTTCACAGGTATAACACTTTTTGAGTGCTTTACCTGTTAATGGCTCTCTAGTTTCGTCTGGCACGGTCATTCTAGCAAAAGGTCCGTTTTCATCAGGTTGACACTCGCAGTCAAAATCATTCCAAACAAAACCTTGCTCACACATTCTACCGTAACTACCACAACCCCACGTGTTATTTATTTTGCTTTTAGAAGCTATTTCATTTGAATTGTCGCCTGTATCATATTTGTTAAAAGGTCCCATGTCTCCATGATTGGTACAACTATTATTACACTGCCACCAGCTCCAACAGTTACCAGGTCTAGCACCGCTTGCTGTTGAGGTCCATCTGCACCCAACCCTACCCCTTCCGCTTGATTCACACGTGTAACACTTTGCTATTTCTGCCATACTATTATTTTTTTTTAATTCTTATTTTATTATTTACTGCTTTCTGTTATTTCTGATCCAACACTAAAAAGCTCTATTTCACAATCCGACTCGTTAACAAGCTCTACGTGCGCATAGTAGCCTAACAAACTAGTGGTGTTTACTTTTTTGTTTTTAGCAAAAGATATATAGTCTCCTAGTACAGGAGGGGTCACAAGCGAACTGTTGTACTGCACTATTATAGTGTTACCGCTAATAGATATTATTTTTCCAAAAAACTTAGTGTTAACCACATCACCTTCATTAAACCCACCAAGAGAACTACCTCCAATAGTGACATAAATATCGTCTCCAATCTGAGCAGACACATTTATGTTACTAAAATCAAGTTGTACTTGTTGTATTGGCATAATTTATTGTATAGTTTAAGTTAATTTATTAATTTTTAATCATTTTGGTTGCTGGCACAATTACTGGCACAATCTTGCTGCGCAGTAGTTCCTGTGTATGTACCGCATCCAACATAGGTGGTTGTGCCTGGAATAAATCCACAAGTAGTTGGTTGGTAACAACCTTGATTAGGAATACAATTCCACCCAGTACCAGAAACTTGTTGATCTTGACACATTAAAGAATACACACACGAGGAGTCATCTAGCGTTGCGCTAGGATCATAATTACATGCCGCAGCATCTGTACAACCTGGAAACAACGGAGCACAAGAACCGTTATCAAAATCCGCATAAGCAACATAGTTATATACGTAATTTCCGTTTGCATCTACAGTATCGTCAGTACAACCTCCAGTCATAGTTTCACTATTTGTTAGTGGACAAAAAGAACCATCAATAGCTAGCGCGGTGGTTGTGTCTGCGAATATTGTAATATAAGTATCACCAGTGTTTACTAAGGCACTCATGTCAGTAGTAGTTATAATCTGTCCCCACTGATAATCGAAAAGAGGAGCTCCTATATTAGTAAGCGCGGTTGTTATAATTCCCCCGGTTATTGTGTTTGTATTGTAAGTTAACGTTACAACAAGATCTCCAGGCGTAGCAAACGTTGTGGCTGCAGCATCAATACTAAGCACGTAACCGTCACCAAGCGTATAAGAAGAATTTACTATTGGGCAGTTATAAGGATCGCATGAACCATCATCAACTGTTGCGAATGCATTGTAGTTAGCCGCCGCGGACGTACCATCATTGTTAAGGGTACTATCTGTACATCCAGAGATTAAACCATCAGTTGAGGTTTGTATTATACTAGTCCCACTAGCGGTATTGTCACAAGTTGCAGTTATCGTTACTTGGTACACCGTGCTTGGTGAAAGCCCAGTTATAGTGTAGGTAGAAGCCGTCCCACTAAGCGGATTAATAGTGTGAGTGCTCCAAGTGGACGTACCCTGAACTCTCCACTTTATCTCAGCAGTCAACACTGCAGCGGTGTTAGGCGCGACAGAGAGCGATGGGTCAATAGTTACATCTATTGTAGTGTTTGTTTCATTACCTAAAGACCAAGCGTTGTCTAAATCACAGTATAAGCAGGAACCATCATCTTGAACAATTGGAGTAGGACCATCATAGTTATCAGCGGTTGAATCTGTACATCCAGGGTTTGCGGGATAAGTACAAGTGACGCTATCATCATAAGTAACGCCATCAGTACAAGTTACTAAAGATCCAGGGCTTGCTACTGGGTTACAACCATAATTTTGCGCAGCATATTGAAGACACCCGGGCACTACGCAACCAGAGTTATCTACCCATGTACTGCCAGGGGGCGTAGTAGGACTAAAGTTGTCTGCGTAAGAAATATCACAACCTATATCCCAAACACACAAACCACTATCTATAGTTGCTGATGGATCATAATTAGAAGCTTGGTAACCACCATAAGCAGACGCGAATATACCTGCCCCCGTATTATCGTATGTACCGGTACCACTATCTGTACAACCCACGTCTAAACAACTTCCATCATCTATCATACCATATCCACCGAAATTATTGTAAGGCACGTAGTTTAATGCTTCTGGAGGAAAAGGTTGACCTACGTTTGCCGCCCCATGCAAAGCTCCAAGTCCGTAATGAATAGAATATTCATTTGTACACCCAGACCACGCGCAATAACCTGGGTCTACATTTGGTGTTCCAGGGAACCACGTATAATTATAAGCGGATTGTTCTGTACATCCAATTTGAACATCTATACATGAACCATCATCATTAGTTGCTGCTGGATTGTAGTTAAAAGAACCTTGAAGAAAAGCCGCGCTAACACCGTTACAAAAATTAGGTGTATTTTGTGATTCCCAATAACTACCACAATCCGTACATCCTAATACTACTGGAACACAAGAACCATCATCAATTATAGTGCCAACACCGCCGTTATAAGTGTAAGCAACCGCGGGGAACGTGGTAGGGTTAAAAGCAGTAGGGTCAGTACAACCAATCCAAATACAAGAACCATCATCTGCGGTTTGTGCGGAGTTGTAGTTAGAAGCAGTTGGTTCTATACAGCCGTAAGTATAAGGCTGACAAGATCCATCATCTACATTAGCAGCTGGGTTATAATTAGCTTGAGTTGGATCTGTACAACCTTCAATAACTAGAACACTTACAGGTGCTTCGGTTAATATACCTAAACCCTGCATTGCAAAGCTAGATTCATCAAACGCATTGCTTGTCATTATTCCGCAGTTGTTTATCGGTATATTATCACCCTTTATGTAATTAAACCATTTTCCTTCTTTTTCTATAAACTCATCAACCGTACCGCCCTCTTTATCTGTTTCAATTCTTTGAACATACCAACCGTCTTTAGGTGCTAAGTTGTAATAGTCGTTATCTTGAAGGTTTTCAACAACCCTCGACTTGCTACCCTCGTAACTTAACGTGTGAAAAGATTTTACAATACTAGGAAAATCATTTAAATAAAAACTTATAGATGAAGCTTTTGGCGTTCCATAAAATTGATTCCTAGGAATAGTCGCCCCACTATCATCAAACTCTGAATGATGTTTCCAAACATAGCCACTTGAAAATGTATAATATTTATTTGCGCAACTAATTGCGTTTTCAGGTGTAAATGATTTAAAACTTACCCAACCTTTAACGTCTTCTCTAAAGGTTAGTGTTTCAGGCTTATCTGTGCTTGGTAACGTTGCTTCTGACTTAAACAACGTTAGGTTGTACTCGCCTTTATAATCGTCATAACTACCTATAACATTGTCAGTCGGTCTAACTAAATTAAAGTGATCTCTAAACCAATCCTTCATACCTGCGTCTGATATAGGAGTTAACCCGTCTCTAGACAACCTTACAACAGCGCCTCTAACTTTATCTGTAAAGTAAGCTCTGTAGGATTCCGATGCAAATGATTCTGGATTTTTAGATATACCAAACTCACCAATGAAAGGTACTGTTTGGCCTAATACGTTTCCAGTAGCTGTTAACTGAATGTTTCCATCAGCGTTAAATACAGCGTCTTTATTTGCTAATATTTTTAAAACTTTGTCTTCGCAAAGAGTGATTAAGTCTGTATTTCTAGAGTGTAGTTTTTGAATACTGCCATATACAGGGTTTACGTCTTTAGTAATTTTTTCTGCAGCAATAAATTGATTTAAGCTATTAACTCCAGAAGTAGAGTTATATAATCCAGAGTATATTAAACCATGTTTCCTATGCTCCTCTTCGTAGTCTTTTTCAAGAACTGTTGAAACTCTAACTCCTTTACCAATTATATGTGAATTGAAAGTATCAGATATTCTATCTGATTCTACACCGTTACCAAAAGCAAAGCAATTGTGCCAAGATAACCCAAAATCACTGTTGTAAATATTAGGCTTAACCTGTATTTCGTTAACACTTGGAATTCCATCTACAACAACAGTAACATAACTACCGTCTAAGTTGGTAAGCTGAATAATATCGCCAGCAATAAGAGTGTTACTATGAGGTTGTGACAAGTATATAGTGTTATTTATCCAAAGCTGAATTGTTGTTTGACTAGGTATAACAGCGGCCGCGTTGCAATTATAACAAACAACCCCACTACCTGCTGGGGCAATCTGTAAGTGGTTGTTATCTTTAAACAAATTCACCGGATAACTCTTAGACGCCTCGTAGTATAACTCTAGGTCTATAGGATCAGTTGGTATTGTTTCCCATATAGCGGGGTTGTAAGACGATTCGTATTCTTCCGACCCAACACTCACGCTACTGTATATTGACCAATTTATAATTCCGCCTTCAACTTCTTCTGAAGCCGCGTAAACACCGGTACCTGGAGTTGGAATTGATTCAAGATTACCACCAGCCACATCGTGCTGCATGGTTTTTACGCCTTGGTAAGATGTGTTACCAAGGTTTTCAGTATAAGTGTTTTGAGTTGGAATATAACCAAGTCTAGTTGAGCCATCTACGTTAGTCCATATAGTATTGTCTATACTTACACCCGGATTACCCGTAACGTTGGAAGCCGAGTCAACTACATCATAAAAAGCACCGCTTAGTTGTGGACAATCTGTCTTAACGTTAGCTTGTGTCGTTGGAAGCGTGCTAATACCTAACTGGTCGTTATAACAGCCACTATTCTGAAATCCTGCTGTCCCGACGCCAATTTGAGAATAGTCATTGTAACCCGGAAGGCCAAGGCTATCATTTAATTGATCTTCAGCAGCCTCGTAACTTGGTGGGTAAAACTTATATTTTCTAGCATATACCGGTACTCCATTACAACAGTGGTCGCCGCTGAAAGCTATACCCAAGTTATTGTGCTGATCTGGAGTTCCACCCGCTAATATATATTCAGTTGGCGTTATTATACCTTGATCTTGAACCGTAGTACCGATAGGTTGGTCTAACAACAATTCATATCTTACCCTCCATAACCCAGGGGTAGTATTGTAACTCATAGGCATTCCATTACTATCTAACATAGCGTATACTTCGCCAGAAGCACAGTTGGAATCGTCGGGTATGTTTGCAATCTCTTCAACTATTCTATAGTCTACAATTTTATACTTAATCATTCCTGGATCTCCATTAAAAGAAATGTAAGATCCTCCTGCTGTTAAGAAATCATGAGTTTCAATGTTGGCATTAAATTGAAAATCTAAACCAGGTTGTGAGCTCGAGGTAGGTATATAATCTGGACCAACGTAAGATATGTCAATTCTTCTACTTCCTAATCTAGCACCAACTCCAGGTGTGTTTCTATGACCTCTATAAGGGTCACTACCAATATCTGGATCTGCAGATGGGCCATCAAAATTATTAAAACCATAAGGAGTACCGCTAGCGTTATCAGCTGGAGTTGCATAGTATTCTTCAACTCCATTAATCCAGTTTTTCTTTGGAAAAAACCAAGTTGGCTCCATGTCAATAAACCAATTATCATCTTGACCCATAGTTTCCCAAAAGCCACTATCACCACCTCCACCACCTTCTGCTCTACCAAGAAAGTGAACAGACCAAGACCATTCATAAGGTGACACGGTTCCATTAGGTATGCATGAAGAAACTTGAACGCTACCAGCGCTATAATTTCCATTAAAAGCACCCAGCATAAAAGGGTAGGCCTTAGGAAATATGTTTACATGCCTATCATCTCCCGTAAGGTTTTTTCCATGTGACCACGTTGATAGCTCTCTTGAATAAGCCCACTCGGAGTTAGCGGAGGTGTACTTTGGATTTTGAAAAGCTTCGTCACTTCTGTAAGAACCAGAAGAACCAACATAAGCTGTGTGACCATTGTAATCATACCAAGCAGGATTACTTACGCTAGGGGGAAATTCCCATCCACCACTCGTAGTAGAGTTATTCCATACCTCATAATCACCTTTACTACCTAAACTACCTATATCGTAAGAACCGGTACCGTAATTGGTCATTCGGTCTTCTCGATGCCAATGACCATCATAGCGTAAAAACCTTGGAGTTAACATCCCAACAACACTGTATCCAGCGTCAAATTGGTATGTTAAAATAGTTTGCTCTAAATTTAAATCTTTAAGAATTTTTACAAAAAACCTACCATCAAACTGTGCGTATGGAGTGTCTACGCTTCTGGCTATTTCTAAAGCGGCACCACTAACAAAACCACCACCAACATTAAAAAAATCTATATCATCTTGAAACGCACTATTAACTCTTATTTTAAGTGGGGTTGTAGCGATTGTCCCCGCGTTATCCATGTAATCGTCCATGGTTGATACTTCGTACCAATTTGAATATTGTTGAGGCGTGGTAGTTTTACGAAATCTAATCCACAATCTTTTGTCCACCATTTTAGAGTCTCTCCAGTCTTCAAAAGCGTGTATTAAAGAACTAGATGAACTAGTTAAAGCCGCGGGATCTACAGATATAGATGCTGAGCCTGTTATTGGAGGAGAACTACCTAACAATGAGGTAGAAGCATGATCTTCTATTCCGTATGATACTTTTGTAGATTTAACATAATCAGGAACCTCGTTTGATATAGCTATAACCTTGTATTCCGAGGTATCTTCAATAGCAACATTGCTATTAATATTCTTTTTTAATATTATAGTGTCTTCTTCTGTAAGTTTGTTTCTATCTAACGACGGAAAACTTAACCAAATATTTCCATCTTCAGCATCATACCACCTATCCATTGCTAAATTGTAATACTGAGTAGAAGGTTCTTTTATAAAAAAGCGAAAAGATTCTGCCCAAACTGGTGGATTGCTTAGGTTTTTAATTTCTAATAAATTTGAGTTTTTTGCCTCTTTTTTAGGAACTTTTAAAGTAGATTGACTACTTGTCATGACAGGGGATTGCCTACCATATTTATCTTCAAAAACAACTCCAAGTTGGTATTCTCTTAGTGATTTTATTGATCTTAAAGGCGTTGTAAGGTTAGGGTTCCAGACATGAGGGCTTTGTGTGTCTTCGGGTACTGGGGTACCATCTTGAGCAATGTTATGTTCAACTAAGTTTATATCAAACCTAGCGCTAGCATCTTCGTTTAATATCGTGTAGTTTTGCTTGTAATTACCGTAAACAATTCTACTGCCAGTAACCTCTTGTGCTCTAGCTATTTTTGGAACATTATCGTAATGTCTTAGTATTTGGTTTTCAGCAACCACAGCGTGTATAAGTTCTGAATCCACAACGTAAGAATCGCTCTGCCACTGATTAGTACCATCATCAGGCTTTAGTTGATCAACAAGATATATGTTTGATGATCCGGATTCTTTATACAGTATATCCACTTGAACTACGCCATGCGGAATATTATCTGGTACAATATTTGATAACGTAAGCTGCTTTAAGTGATTTTGCATCCCAACGTTTTGTCCTTTTTTTGGTTGATAATCCCAACTTAACGGAACAAAAGCAACCTGTGTAAATGGAGAGAAGGCAGAATATTCATTGTCTTGGTATTTGTATCTAACAGCAAATTTTGGAAATTTAAACTTGAGTATTCTTTCGTTGTTTTGTAGTTTTAAGTCAATTAAAAACCTGGTTGGACCTAAAGGTGTTGAAGTACTTATAGATACTATTTCTAAATCAATTAACGTGGTAAACACCCCGTTTGCATCCGGAATTCCAGATATGTATGTGTTAATAACGTTTACCGTAACAATAGGCTGTCTAAGAGGAAACGATAAGCTTGATTGTTCATCAGGCAAAATCTCAAGAGACATCACGTCCCCAATCTCAACATCAAGATTATTAGCGGTACCAGGTGTAAGTCCATTTGTAACACTATGTAGTATTGGCACGCCAAATAACGCGTCTCCTGGAATTAACAACTCGCCAGGGTTATTAGCGACGTCTTCAAAAGAAATCTCACATTCACCCATTGTGGCACTAGCTGTTGGTTTAGTAGACTCCAACATCATGCTTGGAGCCATTTTAGGTTTTTCTTTTATAACTGTTATGTGTTTTTCTTGCGCAGGTGTACCAGCACCTGTTATACTATTTATAAAAGTAGTGTGTGTAAAAGCGTCAATGGTTCCAGCTATAGACCTGGGTATATTTATTTTTTTAGGCTCTGAACCTATTAATTCACCATTTGAGTCATAGTGTCCATCGACCCAGAACAACATGTCATCAACTATATTTATCCCAGTTATTAAGTTTTTTGAAGTAAACCCAAGTATTGTATTAAAATCAGGGCTTCCATTGTTAGTGAAAAATAACTTTGTGTTGTCAAAGTGGTATGTAGTTGTACTGTTGTCTAACCAAGTTAAATCTCCAAATAAAGTAATTGTGTTTGTTCCCGCGTCTATGCTTATGATATAGTTGCTTGATACTTCAATAGGCGAGCCACTGCCATCAAACCCAAAAGCTATTAACTGCATACCTGAACTAAGGTCACTAACTGAGTGTGGACTAGGAAGAGTTATAGTTCCCGCTGTTGAGTTCCAACTGATATTAGTTGCAGTTTGAGATATAGTATAAGCAGGAGCGCTTATTGCTACGAAAACTGGAGTTATTGTTTCGTTTTTATATTGAAATATAATGTCTCTTGAAGCTGAGTCAGCTCCTTGTGGAGACAAAGAAGTAAATGAAGTAGAATCTACATCTTCTCCGCCAGATTTAACAAGATAATAAAAGGCGTCGTTTTTTTCATCAACAACAGACCCCACGCACACCGAATCATTACCAATACCCGCTACTTGATAAGCGGATTCAGGCATTGAATTTCCTAATATATTTTGAACAGTACCAACCTCAGCTCCTTCAGATGTTGATACTTGTATATTCACCGCATGGTCATATTGTCCTTTTGGAACAAGTCTTTCATCAACATCCTTGTTCATCTTACCACCGGTAAAATTATGCTTGATTTCTGGCATGTACTAGTGTTTTATTTGTTTAGATTTACCTCTAAGTATTTGAGTTAATTCTTCTAATTTTAAATTAGATAATCTCAATTTAGCAGTTCTTATAGCCGCGAATCTTTCTTTTTTAAACCTGTTAACTTGATATTCTGGAACATTAGCCTTACCAGCTAAAATCGCATGAGTAATCCATTTATACATAGCTTCTTCCGCAAACTTATGAACTTGCATTTCCCCGTCTGTCCCAAGACTATCGCTTATATAATCTAAGATCACAGTTTTTCCACTAATATTAGAACTAAAATGAATTTTTCCTGACTTGCAGTCTATATAGAAAGACCCATTGGCTTGAGCGTGCTGAGGATCTAGACCAAATCTTGACCCGTCTAGCGGCCAATAAGTATCATCTTGATAATCATCTTGGTTTTCTGATGGCGTGTTTGATTTATAATTTGACCAAGTGTCTGAGTCTTTGGTTTCTAAACTAGTAAAACTAAGAGTGGTTGAACTTGGATTTGCTACAATTGTAGGATTACTTAAAAGTATAGACGCGCCGTCAATATTAACTACCGTTGTTCCTTGGTCCCAAACAGCGCCGTTATCGTGAAGAAGCATACCAACCTTTAAACCATCTAGATCCGAGGTAGAAGCTGTTATTGTATATTGGGATGCTGACCACGCATTAACACCTACCCTTGCGCCGTCCGTATAGTTGGGATATAACGAACCACCAATAGTAGGAAAAGTAAGTTTTTCTTTTGCGGTAACGCTTGAAATAAAAAATATACTACTTGTTGTGTTTTGTAGTGTTAACACGGTCGTGTTAGAAGAGTGGGAAAAACCTACTACATCCCAAGGACCACCCGCAACATTATCTATTTGAAGACCAGTTACTCGCGTGCCGTATGGGAAATAAAACAATCCATCCATAACCACTTGAGTTGACCCGCTGGTTAAATCTACAATAGGCTCAAAAACAAAATCCCCATCAGAGTTTTGTAAAGGATTTGGAGGGTTAGATGTTTTACTTGTAGGATATAACAAGTGTTTTATCCCTGCAGAATCCACCCAACTAATCTTAGTATAGTTTACATAATCTTGTGGAAGCGTCATCTGAAGTGAAGCGGGTACTGTAATTTCTTGTGCTTTGCAAGATTTAAGCGTGTCAAACGATAATTCCGCTAAAGCTCGTTGAGCGTGAAAAGCTACATCTGTTCTTCTTGCTTTAGGTATAATTTTATCCTCTCCAACATACACAAACATAAATTGGTTTATAATATCTTCTAAAGAAACAAATTGATAATTTCCATAGTCATTTCCATTGTAGTATGCTTGTGCTGTTTGATTTATTAATCCCATTTATTTATTGTTTTTCTTGTGAAACCTGCGCGCTTTCTAATCCTTGTCCAGCTTTCATGATATCATCTCTTCTCATAGATAACCCAGCAAATTTTAATATTTTATAAATTAACTCCGTCTCCTCAGAAGCGTGTAATTCAAAATGAACTAATGATGGACTATTACCATCAAAAAGAGCTTTACTACCAACAACAAAGTACGGCCAATTAACAGTGGCAGGCGCTCTAAAATAAAAAACACCAGTAGGAGTGACAAAAGTACCACCAGCAGCTCTACACCTCATTATGTTACTTCTTATGTTGACAACCGGCCTAGCGTTAGTAGGCGTTAGTAGTTTTCCAGCTTCACGAACATCATTAAAATCTTTGGTGTTCATTATCTCACACTTTACGTTGTTGAGTTCTACCCTATGAAGCCTATAAATGTAATCAGGTAATCGTTTGTTTATACCACCACCACCAGCGCCCAAGTAAGCGGAAACAACAGCTGGGCCGTCAGTGCTTTCAAATATTTGCAACTTTTCTTCTAACATATCATCTACATCTGAATAAACAGTGTCATTACCAGGAATTCTTCTAAACTGATTTACGTCATAAAAATATTGTTCAAATATTTCTTTTTGTGCTTGATTAGCGAATAAATTAAACTCTTGTGGAGTTATATAGCCTCTTTGCTCTTTATTAGCTAGAGCTAAAACTCTTTGATATACGTCATCTATGTTTACCGCCATATTTTTTTTTATTTATTATAAGGGAATAATCTATTTAAAGTGTCTTTTCTCGCTCCACACCCACAATCTTTTTTAACAACCTTACTGACTGTATCTACAACTTTTTTTATTCCCGTTGCTTTTGTAATTTTTTCTATTGAGTCTCCTAAACCCTTTGATTTTTTTGCCATAAAATTAAATTTTAATAAATGGTCACCCCGAAGGGCAACCATATTATTTTGTTGTTAATTCAATCTTTTCTCTATGTTAGAGTAGATTTCCATTCCTTCATCGGTTTTAAACCAAGCAGCTAAAGCTGAATAAGGATGCTCATCAAAAGGAACATTCATTAGTTTTCTATCATTAGATCCCCATGAAAAAGTTCTTTGATCAGGTGATAGTTTTAATATACCCATTTCAGTCGCTTTGATACCAAAGTTTCTAAGCTGAACATTTTCATCATTCACTAGTTCTAAGAACAAACCTGGATTTCTTTTAGCATATAATAGTAAATCTCTTTTAAGCTCCTTAGAACTCATCTCTGACACCTTAGATCCCAACTCTACACGCATAACAGCTTCTGCCATATCTATGTCTATAGATTGAGCGGCATTTAATGCTGCGATCTCTAGTTCTAATACGTGTATCTCGCTAACGGCTTCTTGTTGGTAGTCTTTCTCATGAAATTTTCTTCCTTTATCTGGGTGATACAACGATAGTATTTGTTGTAAAATAACCTTGTTTTTAGGTACGAACAAAGTTCCATTTCTGAATATAACGTGTTCTAGTCTTTGGTCACCTACCATTTCATCAACAAATGGAGTTCTTTGATTTGAAGTGATTTTTACTTCTCTTTCATATCCTTTCTCCTCATCAAACCAATATATGTTTGAAGATTTAATACTGTAACTTAAAGGTCTTAAACTACCTCTTAAATAGTATTGTCTATCTTTTATCTCCCAAGTATCTTTTTTCTTTTTTGGTAATGGTTTTTCCATAACCGGTGCTTCAACTTCTTCGAAGTCTTTTTCTATTAAAGGTTCTACGACCTTTTCTGTTTTTTGTTTTTTTGCCATAATATAATATATAATAAAATTAATAAAAATAAAAGGACCGAGGCCGAAACCTCGGTTCTTTTAAAATAATTGTGCTTAGTTCATCAACATGAAGTTGTTTGCACCTTGTACGATTAAACATCTTTCAGATAAGTAATGTACATTCATCGCATCTAAGTCAGTCGTAACATTTCCTCCAACTGAACCAGTGATCCAAGTTTTCATTTTTCTGTCTTCTGACTGACCTTTTCTGTAACGAACATGTAAGAAAGGTCTTTTAAGATTCTTTCCTAATTGTTGGTCATAAACTGAAGATACACCTGCTGGTACAATAACACCTCTAATTGCACTAGAAGATTCAACAGCACCACCTCTTGTAGCGTTGTCGTTTAAGTATTTCCAATCAGTTTTGTAGAAGTCGTAAGAACCTCTTCTGAAACCAGAGAAACCTAAGTTTAATGCCATGTCTTCTGAGTTGTCAAATACTCCGTAAGAAGTACCACCAGCTCCGTAAGAATTCATAGAAGCTAACATGTCATCCATTGCTAGAGCAGTTGCTCTGTTTACAAACATCATGTTTTCTTCAATAGCACCTTGCTTGTCAAACTCAGCTAAGATAGCGTCGAATTCAGCTAAATCAGTTGCAGCATTAACACCTGTAACACCTGAAGTTAAATTACCTCTATCTTCGATAGCCGCAAATAAACCTTCAGTTCCAGGATCAGTATTAACAATAGTACCAGCACCTCCATCATAAACTGCGTCATCGTGAATTGTAGAAGCTGCTAAAGCTCTAACAGATTCAACCATTGACATTTCAACGTAATCAGAAAATCTAGTTCTAGTATCACCTTCAGCTTTTAAGTACCATAAGTAACCGTTTTGACCATCTTCACCAGAAATTTCAACCCAACCAATTTGAGACGCATCAGATCCATTGATTTGATAGAAGTCTTTTAAAATAATTGGTTTGTTAGTAAAACTTTGGTGAACTGGCTCGTTAGAAGACGTTTGCCCACTAGTACCTTTCGCAAATTCAGA
>Ga0098059_1000651_pt1 | contig 19453 bp, 21 predicted proteins | sample 20_taG_FD_92580 | JGI IMG/M metagenome (GOLD analysis project Ga0098059, IMG submission 92580) | Marine viral communities from the Subarctic Pacific Ocean - 20_ETSP_OMZ_AT15318 metaG | ecosystem: Environmental > Aquatic > Marine > Oceanic | place: Subarctic Pacific Ocean | collected 2015-01-19
CCGTCTGATCGCTTAGGCAACGGTCACTGATGAGACAGCCTACTAACGAACTGAAAGGACAATCACATGGATAAGAAAACCATCTTAAAAAAGCTTAAAGCATTCAGCCAACGCACCGTTGAAAATGGCTGCACCGAAGCCGAAGCACTAGCAGCCGCTCAGGCCATGCAAGGGCTGCAAGAAAAATACAACCTGACCTTAACTGAACTCGACATTACCCAAACCGAATATGTCGAGGAAAAATTTAGCTTAGGAAAAAAGCGGAGGCATCCAGTATGGTGCGCTCTCTATGGTCTACAAAAATTCTGCGAGGTGCGGATCATAGGTCATGGCGGCGGCGTTCTGATCTTCGGTGAACGGCATAAAGTTGATGCAGCAACCTACTTGATCAGCGTCATGCAGTCGGCAATGGAACTGGAATTTCTGCGGTATAAATCCAGCCCAGATTATGCCGAGGAAAGCTTTTACCATCACGCTAGAACTATTCGCTCAAGCTTTATGAACAGCATGGCATATCGCCTAAGTAAGCGGCTGCTAGAGATGCACGAGGAAAGCCGCTCGAAAGTTGACCAGCCAGCCGCCTCTAACGGCACTGCGCTGGTGGTGATGGCTGACAATGCCTTAGCCGAAGCCCACGCTAAAAAGCACCCGCACCTCAGATCATCAAGCGGTCGGCAATCCAGAGCCGCTGGCGCTGGTCAGGCTGGTGCAGCAGCCGCCAACCGTGTGGGCCTTAGAACAGGCGTATCAGGCGGCGGCTCATCACGGCGGCTCATAGCCTGATGAACAACCAACCAACCAGCGTGCAAATCATGGGGCGGCTCTTAGGGGCCGTCCAAACAATCACAATTTTTTTGGTAGTTTTAAACGCTGCCAATTTTCTGAAAGGAATATTCTAATGGATAAACTTTATTTTGAAGCTGGCGGTGTCAGCCAATGGTGCGCAACCGTCCAAGTAAACGACGATGAGATGATGCGCGGTTGCATTTGCCATGAGGGCGGCAACAATGTTGAAATAAATAAGCTGGTTGCCGATGAAATCGGGCTTGTGAAATCACGCCGCAGTGTTTTCTGGGTCGGGGCTTGATTATGGATCACCTGACGCATGATCAAATTATATCTCTCAGCCATATCCACGCTTGGCACAATGTCGAGCAGCCGTTGTGTGAATTTCTGCTATCAGCCCAGCCTCAACTAGGTTTTAACGATGGCAGTGTGATGGTGAACACCGGCCTGATGTGGGTTGGCGTTGAGGCTGACGGTTCGAGGCACACCTGAATAAACCAGCCCAAACAAACAACTGAGAGCAGCCCTTCGGGGCTGTTTTTTTATGCCGTAAGCTCAAAACGCAATAGCCCCTCAGAGGCGATATAAGGCCGCTGGGTAAGGCAAACGGTTTCCACGCACACATATACCCAGAATGTTTACCCCTACTCAGTGGCGCTTATATTGGCTCTCAGAGCATATAGCTAATTGGTACGAATGCCACTCAGAAGGCCACAGAAGGCCGCACAGTGGCGAAAGGATCAAGCTGCTGGCTGGGGTTCATGGGCTGATGGAAAGGCGCTCTGGCTGGCTGCTGGTGTGAGGTGCTGATGTGGGCTGATCAAAAGAGGCTGGGATGATGCACCGCGTTGCCCTTCGCCCTTCGGTCTGGAAACCGTCACCAGCAGCCAGCGGCCCTGCGCTGGGCTTCGAGCAGCCGCCGATTTGCCCCAAGATTTCAGGCCCAAGGCAATTTGTCGCAGTTTTTGCTACAATTCTTTTAGCCAATATTCCCTAAGCCCTTAATTTTATTGATTTTTTCTGGCTCGAACTGCGATCTATTTATTAACAGGTCCAGTAATTAATCAATGTTTTCAATGACTTAGATATTCTGCTCAAAAATCGGCTGCTCTGGGAAATTTCTTCGAGGGGGGATGCGACTGCCACCCACCCCCGTCACGGTTACGTATACAACCACGGCCTATTTTTGGGATTTTGCACCTGTAAATGGCTCCAGCACATTCTGTGAGAAATATTATTTCGTAAAGCTACTAAGCTGGATAATTATTTTAGGTATATTACGCATGTAAAGCAAATAGGGGTTGCATTACTAGGTGGCGTACTATATGTTGTATTCAGCCAATCCATAAACACTTAGTTATGGAACTACTATGTCAAATGATATTGGACATGATGGCCTTATCTTCGAGGACGGATTACCATTCTTTATAGATCACGACTTACAGGTCGATGACTCAGGTATGCTAATCATACAGTCTACGATTGAGGCTGGACTAGAGAAGGCAGTCGTTAGAAAGCCCTTCTACGAGATCACTGAGTTTATGACAGACGATACTGATCTCACATACGGAGAACTATACTCAGTAGCCCACGCACTCCAGCAGGAGGCTGAGAAGCTAAGGGAATTAGCAGTGTTAAAGGAAGACAGCGAACAGAATGTAGCTGACCTCTTTGATACTGACTATGATCCAACAGCCTAATCTTTTTGGCTGGGAAGATGAAAGTCTTCCAGAAGACGCTATAAGATGTCGGCACTGTTCTCAGGTTAAGCCTAGAGAAGCCTTTAGGCTGTATAGAAGAGCTACTGGCGATAGAGAGTGCAGAAGCACCTCATGCAAGGAATGCCAGAAGCATAATAACCGTGTAGTGAATACTATTCGGAAGACGGCTCCCCCTACGCCTGATCATTGTCAGTGCTGTGGTAAGCCTGAAAAGAAACTGGTTCTGGATCATTGCTACGAGACAGAGACATTTAGAGGTTGGCTGTGTTCACACTGCAATCTATCCATTGGTCTTCTTGGCGATGATTTAGAAGGTCTACAGAAGGCTATAGATTACCTGAAGTCATAGCGGCTATTCGTATTATCTGGGTACTACCTGTCTCCTTGAAATGGTATAATGTGTTATATTATTACAATGGAGACTATTATGTTTAAACGCCTTATTAAATCAATTGAGAAGTACCAGACACGCAGAGTAGCATTCTGGCAGTTAAGTAATATGAGTGACAGAGAGCTTAGAGACATCGGCTTGAATCGGGCAGACATCTACAGAGTTGCCCATGAGGAGTAGGGTCGGGGCAGACTACTTAAAGTAAATTACTTAAAGTAAACTACTAGAGAGCATAGGGTATATATATAGTATACCGCTCAACCGACAATTCATTATATCAATAAAACAGCCTCTTGTCAACCTAATTGTTTTTAAAATAGTTTAATTAAGGGGTTGACTAATGCCACTATAAAGTGGTACAATGTAGGGGTTAAGATGAAATGGGTGTTTGGTTCACACTTAGATCATAACTTTCGGGAAAGCTGGCTGGAGATTTTTCCTCCTGTTTTTATCTCCAGCCAGCAACTTATCAATGTCATTCAATCTATATTACATCAGGGCGGCTATCCAAAGCCGTACAGGTCAGGTTCTTAAATTTGACCGAATACGTCAGTTACTTCTTGAGGAAGGTTTGATCTCCAAGAAGGAGCTTAAAGATAATCCCTTAGCGCGTGAGTTTGATGGCTACGGCAGGTACTTTGCCACTGAGGAGTACACTGTAGACGTACCACCTAATCCAAGAATGCTAATAACAGAGTTACTGGAAACTGAATTTGATGAAGAGGCAGTATAAGTAAGATGGCAGAGAAAAAGAAAAAACCTAGTAAACTAAAAAGGACTGCGGCAGGGGCGCAGCAAATGGGTTCTACAAAAGATTGGGAAGCCTTAAATAAACGTGTTCAAAAAGATTTAGATAAAGTTATTAATGGTACAATGACACTTACTGAGTTTAAAAAGAAATATGGTAAGTCTGCATCCCAAACTCAAGTTATGCTTCAGGCAGCTAAATCTGCTGCTGAATCTAGGGATGCAAAAAAAGACCCTAAGTATAAGGGGCATAAAAAAGATATGGATAAAAATGAAAAGTATTGGGATAAACAAGCCAAAGAATACAGAAAAAAAGGCTATGCCTCTGGTGGCATGGTTAATTCCCGTACAGGTGCGGCTGATTACCGTAAGGGTGGCCTGATATTAAATACTACAGATAAAAGAAAGAAGTGATGTGGTTAGGTATTCTTCTAGCTTGTACCTCTCCGCAGGATATTACGACCTGTGATGTTAAAGCTTATATGAAGAATGCCTTTGCTTCGAGGGAAGCTTGTGTATCTGAAATGGATGCTGCCGCTAAGTATGCAGCTACTATCGGCCTTATAGCTCGGCCTTATTGTTTCTCATTTAAAACCAAAAATATTTAATTACTTCGGAGCAGTCCAATTTTAGCTGAGACTTTGGCTGTCGTTAGTGCAGCGAATGCGGCGATAGGTCAGGTTAAGACCTTAATCGGGCATGGAAAAGATATAAGTGGGATGGGCAAGCAGTTGGGCGCTATCCTGACTGCCGAAGAAACTCTCAAGGCACAGGGCGAGAGTAAGAAGCGGTCCCTCTTCTCTCAAGCGCTTGGTAAGAATGAGGACTCTTTTGAAGAGTTCATGCAGCTTGAGAAGATACGGGAAGCCCGTAAGGAAATTGAGTCCATGATGCGGATATACGGTCGGGCAGGACTGTATGGGGATTGGATAAAATTCCAAGTAGAGGCTCGTAAGAAGAAGAAGGAAGAAGCTGAAGAGAGGGCCGCTGCACGGGAGAAGTTGGTGAATATATTTCAGTGGGCAGTGGCGATAATAATTGTCTTCGGTATGTCTTCGGGACTGCTCTACTGGGCTTGGGTTAACCGTGCCACTTAATACCCTGATTTCTCATTTTGAACTACCTAGAATGCCATTTAATACGCATGAGAATGTTATCTTTGAAGCAGAAAGACCACCAGCATTCAAACAGGTAGAACCATCAGGAATACCGATTGCAACAATGGACCCCACTAAGGTTCAGCAGACTGAAAGCCTCACCCGTATGAGGAAGTCGTATGATGAGGCTCAGAGGCAAGTACAGGCAGCGTCTTACGATAAGATGGGCCACCGCAAACAAAAATATCTAGAAGGCCAATTGGTGGGCATTGAAGTATGAGCGAAGAACGTCTGACGATAATAGACAGGGATGGAAATCCACCTACGCCGAAGTCCTATAAGAATAGGCAGAAAGCGGCATTAGCTGAGTTTGCATCTGGTTTTTCTCATAAAAAAGTCAAGAAGAAAAAAATACCAGAGAAGAAACTCCATATAAATAGTGGGTATTTTTTGGGGTATTTTAAATGAGCGAAGAACGTCTGACGAGGATTGAGGACAAGTTGGACAAGGTGTCTGACGCAATAGTGAGTTTGGCTCGTATGGAAGAGCGTATGATTACGTTGTTCAAGAGAATGGACAACTATGAGGAAGATCAGAAACTGGTCTGGGAGAAGATCAGGGCGCTGAATGATGTTACTACTGCTAGAGGACACTTTCTAAGATTTGTGGAGCGTATCTGGTGGATATTTCTGACGGCAGCAGTGGCCTCCGCATTTATATATTTTAGAGGATAATATGGCTGAAGAACGAGAATACACAGATAAGCAGCTAATGTTCCTTGAGGCTCTAATGTCTGAGGAGTGCAGAGGCAACATCAGGAAGGCTATGAATGTAGCTGGTTATGCTGAGAGTACTTCCAGCACGGTGGTCGTGTCTGCACTGAGGGACGAGATTACAGACAAGGCTTCCATGATGCTGGCTATGAACGCCCCTAAAGCTGCTTGGGGTATGGTTGATGTGTTGGATGATCCAAGTGCAATGGGCGCTAGGAATGCTATCGCAGCAGCCTCTCAGATACTGGACCGCACTGGCCTGATTAAGAAAGAGCAGGTCGAGGTCAAGAACACAGGCGGTGCGATGTTTATATTGCCACCGAAGAGCGAAGATTGAGCATTTGGTTAAATAAGACCAGACCCAACAAGACAGCCAAGATACCATACGCATACAAGGCATCAGAGGACGATCCCCTAGTCTTGGTAGCTGATGAGGAGAAGGCTGCTCTCGTAGAAGAGGCCTTGGACTATCTCGAAGAGGGTCACTCCACCCGTAAGACGGCTGAGTGGCTTACGTCCAAGACAGGCGACAAGATATCCCATCAGGGTATTATACATATTTGGAAGGCTCGTAGGGGCAAGGATTCAGATAACCCCTCTAAGCGGCTCAAGCAGCTTGCCAAGGAAAACCGCAAGAGAAAGCCCAAGACTAAGGAAGATAAGACCTTAGCAGCGGCAAAGCGCAAGCAGACAGACGCAAAGCGCAGACTGACATTAGCCAAGAAGAAGCTTGAGGAGCTACAACCTGCTGAAGAGTTGGATACGTCTAACTTAGACTTCTCAGTCATAGAGAGCGAGAAGCAGAAGCAGGAAGTCATCTTCGCTCCGAATGAAGGGCCACAGACTGAGTTCTTGGCTGCGTCAGAGAGAGAAGTTTTATACGGAGGTGCTGCTGGGGGTGGTAAGTCGTATGCGCTACTAGCAGACCCAATGCGTTACTTTGGCAACCCTAATTTTAATGGGCTTATACTGAGGCGTACTAATGATGAACTCCGCGAACTTATTTGGAAGTCTCAAGAGCTTTATCCTAAAGCCTTTAAGGGCGCTAAATGGGCTGAGAAGAAATCTCAGTGGACGTTTCCTAGCGGCGCTAAACTCTGGCTTACGTACCTTGAGAGGGATCAAGACGTACTTCGTTACCAAGGCCAAGCGTTTTCGTATGTAGCCTTCGACGAACTCACTCAGTACCCCACTTGCTTCCCGTGGGTATATATGAGGAGCCGCTTACGTACCACAGACCCTGACCTTCCGACCTACATGAGGGCGACTACCAACCCCGGTGGAAATGGTCACGGTTGGGTTAAAAAAATGTTTATTGACCCTGCCCCTGCCAATACAAAGTTTGTGGCAAAGGACTTAGAAACGGGAGAAGACTTAGTCTATCCAGAGGGCCATGAGAAGGCTGGAGAGCCACTTTTCTACAGTAGATTTATACCAGCCAGCCTCAAGGATAATCCCTACCTGATGGACGGCGGTCAGTACGAGGCTAACTTGCTGTCTCTTCCTGAGATGCAACGTAGGCAGTTACTTGAGGGAGATTGGGCAGTTGCAGACGGTGCTGCGTTTTCTGAGTTTAGATCAGCAGATCATGTCGTTGAACCTTATGACATACCGACTGATTGGCGTAGGTTTAGATCGTGTGACTTTGGATATAGCTCATATAGTGCAGTTCACTGGTTTGCTATTGATCCGAATTACAACACCCTAGTCAATTATAGGGAATTGTACGTCAGCAAGCATACTGGGAGAGACCTAGCCAAGGCCGTAATGGAAGCGGAAGGCTCAGAGCGCATAGAGTACGGGGTCTTGGACAGTAGCTGCTGGCACAACAGGGGGCAGATAGGCCCATCAATAGCCGAAGAAATGATTTCTATGGGCTGTAGGTGGAAGCCAAGCGACAGGACTAACGGCGCAAGGATAGCTGGCAAGAACCGAATGCACGAAGTCCTCAAAGTAGACGAAGACACGGGCATGGCTGGGTTGGTTTTCTTCAATACCTGCCGACAGATTATTGCTGATCTGCCCGTAATCCCCTCAGACCCCAGAGGATCGGACGATATAGACCCCCGATACGCCTCAGATCACGCATACGACAGCGTTAGATACGCAGTTATGAGCAGACCTAAAGCCTTCTCGCCCTTCGATTGGGGCCACGGCGTTCCACAACAGAGTTGGCGACCTGCTGACGCAACATTTGGGTACTAAATATGGCATTGATGGACAAACCCTTACCTGAAGACGTTACGGATACTGACGTTGCAGTACCCTTGGAAGAAGACGGGAATGTTGAACATGAGAATATTTCCTATTCTGGGGCAGTTGCCTTCGTAAATAGCCAGTACAACCGCTCGAAGGACGCAAGACGCTCAGACGAAGACCGCTGGTTGGACGCATACCGCAATTATCGCGGCCTATATTCCAGTGAAGTGCAATTTACGGAGACTGAGAAGTCAAAAGCCTTCGTTAAGATCACTAAAACCAAAGTTCTAGCCGCCTATGCCCAGCTAGTAGACGTATTATTTGCAGGATCAAAGTTTCCGCTTGGGATTGAGGCCAGTAAGTTCCCTAAAAACGTAGCTGGCGAGATTAGTTACAACCCAAATGAGATTACCACTGAAGCAGTTAAGGATAAAGTCGGCGTAGACTACGATGTACCTAAATCTGTAGTGCGTCCAGACATTGCGAAAGACTTAGGCATCTACAGAAACAAGCTGAAGTCTGTTGAAGACAGTCTAGAGCTAGGCGCAAACAATATTGAGGGTGCGGTTATCTATGAGCCAGCCAAAAGAGCGGCTCAGAAGATGGAAAAGCTCATGCACGACCAGTTGGATGAGACTGACGCACCCAAACACCTTAGATCGGTAGCTTTTGAGTGCTGTCTCTTCGGAACAGGGGTCTTTAAGGGTCCATTTGCCCAAGACAAGGAATATCCGCGCTGGGATGCCGAAGGAAATTACGATCCTGTCTTTGAAACCATCCCAAAGATGGAATACGTGTCCTGCTGGGACTTCTACCCTGACCCAGACGCAAGAAATATGTCTGAGGCAGAGTTTAGCGTACAGAGACACCGCCTAAACCGCACTCAGATGCGTACACTCAAGAAGAGACCCCACTTTCGGCCTGAAAGCATCGAATTAGCGATTGAGTACGGGGCAGACTACCAGAGAGAGTACTGGGAAGACGCTCTGGAAGACGATTCAGTATCATCCACAATGGACCGCTTCGAGGTTCTGGAGTACTGGGGCATTCTGGACACAGAACTGGCTGAAGAGGCCGACATTGAGATACCAGATGAGTTGTCTGAGCAGGATGAGGTTCAAGTCAACATCTGGGTAAGCAATGGTCAGGTTCTCAGGCTGGTACTGAACCCCTTCACCCCAACCCGTATACCCTACCTCTCAGTACCCTATGAGCTTAACCCATACAGCTTCTTTGGCATTGGCGTAGCTGAGAATATGACAGACACCCAATTGCTGATGAACGGCTTTATGCGGATGAGCGTAGACAACGCAGCACTCAGCGGAAACTGCATATTTGAGGTAGATGAAACTAACCTAGTTCCGGGCCAAGACATGACTATCTATCCGGGGAAGGTCTTCAGGAGACAGGCAGGAGCGCCCGGACAGGCCATCTTCTCTACGTCACCTAAAAACACCTCACAAGAGACCATGTACCTCTTCGACAAGGCCCGTCAGCTTGCAGACGAGGCCACAGGCATCCCATCATATTCTCACGGTTCTGGCGCTGTAGGTGGCGTTGGAAGGACTGCCAGCGGTATGTCTATGCTGATGGGTGCAGCCGCTCAAAACATCAAGGCAGTGGTACGTAATATTGATGACTACCTGCTGGGGCCGCTGGGCCGAAGCCTCTTCAGTTTCAATATGCAATTCAACTTCGACAAGGAGTTTATTGGAGACCTCGAAGTCAAGGCCAGAGGCACAGAGAGCCTGATGCGGAATGAGGTACGTAGCCAGCGACTACTCCAGTTCATGCAGATGACTGCCAACCCGTCTATGGCCCCATTTGTGCGCTACGATTTCATTCTCAGGGAGTTGGCTGCTTCTATGGACTTGGATGAAGACAAGATACTTAACGATCCAAGAGAGGCAGCTATCCAGCAGAAGATGATGGCAGAGATACAAGCTCTCATGCCCCAGCCCCCTGCCCCACCTCAAGGAGCAGCCCCTGAAGGTGGCCCACCCCCAGTAACAGACCCGACAGGCAACGGTAATGGAAATATAGCTGCTGGAGCAGCCCCAGAGCCAGACGCAGCAGGTTTCACGGGCGGCGGCGGTGGAGCTAACGGTGGCAATGTCCCACCCCAGCAACCGCAAGGAGTTATCCAATGAAGTACTGCAAGCCCTGCAAAACGAAGATGAAGTGTAACAAAGCTGGGAAGTGTCTGAAGAAAAGATAATGGATAAAGAATTTTATCGCGCCCTGCTTCCATTGGTCAACGACAAACAGGCAATGGAAATTTTAGAGGGATACGCAGTTGATCGTATTCGCGCCCTACACAATGCACTCGAACAGGCGCAGAGCCTAGAGGCGGTTAGATCGCTTCAGGGCCGTATTTCTGAATTACGTAGATTTAAGACGCTTCGTGAAGAAGTATTGAAGGGTTCTGAGTAATGGGTATTTATGAACGTATTTTTGGGTCTGATGATACCGCACAGGTTGATGCTGTAGATAATCTTGAAGAGACAGGCATGTACGGGTGGACTGCGGCTGCGGCGGCAGATGAGGCCATGAAACACGCGGTAGACGTTCCTGTGATTACTTGGAAGGACGTAGGCAATGTAGCCCTAGACTTCACCCCCGTAGTTGGAGACATCAAAGGCGGCTACGAGACAGTAGCCATGATTGGTGAAGAACTAGAGAAGGATGACCCTAACTGGTATCTCATAGGAGCTATGGGCGGCATAGGTGGGTTGGCAACTATTGTTGGATTAGTTCCGGGGGCTGGTGATGCTGCACAGAAAGCTCTTATGTCTGGTGCAAGGAGTATTGCAGAGAAAAGCGGTCAACTAGCAGGAGATGTTACTGGAGTAGCCAGAGCCGTTAGAGATGGTGACCTAGAGTTTATAAGGGGTTGGAACTCCCCGTCATCCACTGAAGGTGTGGGGGCAGACGTAAATAGAACAGGGCCATATTATTCCGAAGTTGAAGAGGGTTTTGCTGGACCAAACCTAGTACCAGAGAGTACCCGTAGTGGTTACAAATTAATGCGTAAACCAGAAGAAGGAAGACTAACCTCTCTCTTTGTTAATCAAGATCAGGATGTACCCACAGGTCAGTGGATGGATGCCATTATGCCTGATAATATTTTTACAGCCCCTAATGGTCGTAAATACGCACCAGCATCTACAGGAGACAGTATTCCAATTCCTGATGATGAAACTCGTCAGATGCTTATTGCTACAGGCGCACTACCTAAAGGTTCAACTGCAAAAACCGTTAAGGCTGTAGCTGCAAGGCCCGGACACCATTTGGGAGATGCGCCTAATGCTAATCATATTGGGCCTGAAAGAAACTTAACTGAAGCAGAGTATAATAAGCTAAAAGACTTAGGTTATCCCGTTAAAATAAATAAGAACGGTAGACGGTATATTAAAATCCGTGGTGATGACGAAGTGTGGGTTAGAGCAGATGTTCCTGATGATGTAGACTGGCAGTCTCAGGCTAATCGAAGCGCCAGAGTTAAAAAAGATGGTACAGTAGATGTAAGAACTGCTGAAATAACAGATGAATTACCCAGAGGCGGTAGTTACGACTATAGGCAGAACTCTAATAACAAAGGTAACTGGGTTATCTCTGGGCAGATGAAGGTGCAAGAGGAGTTAGAACGTGAGGCTCTTCAACGCACTAATAAAGAGATGGGTAGACCTCTAGATTCTCCAACCCTGTCTGAACTTGATGCGCTGTTAGAACCTGAAAAAGTACCTGCCACAGTAGCCTCTCAGACAGAAGACTTATTTTCAGGTGCAGATATTGCAGAAATAGCTGCTCAAGGTGATATGCGTGTACCTTATGCCGACCCTACTTTTGGGCCTACAGGGAGACTTTCAACCCGTGTACCAAAAGTAGGTACTCCAAAAACGGGTGGGGAGCGACCCGACCCATCAGTATATGGTGGTGAGCTTACCATAAACAAAGACGTTATGGATGAAGCAGGGACTACCGAAAAAAACATGGAGCTTTTAGCAAGCGGTAGGGAACAAAGTACAGATGTAAACCGAAAGGGTCAGTTAATAATAGACCCTGAGAACAACCCTTATCAAAACATAGGGGATGTTCCATATTTTCCGGGGTTTAAGGTTTTAGAGGGTATGTCTCCAGAGGATAGAGCCAAATTTGTATCGGCAATGCAAAAAGAAAACCTTGAATGGGTTATGAATAAATTACCAAAGGATTTTCAAGACAGGGCAAAACTTTGGTACACAGGGGCAAATAGGTTTTCCGATGAACTGGCTAATAGGTTTGGACTGCCTAGAGCATCAGTATCAGGGGTAATTGCCGCACTATCCCCACAAAAAGATTGGTTCCAAAACGCTTCAATGGCAGAGCGCGTACTAGATGCGGCTATTAACAACAGGACGTTTCCTTGGTCATCTGAAATGACGGCTATACCAAAAAAGTATGATACTTTTCTGACAGGCGGTAGAGGCAAAAATCGTGAAATATGGAAAAGCATAAAAGGTAAGTCTTACGATCAGTTAGAGACCATACCTCAAAAAGCTATGTGGATCAGGGCGTTTGATGAGGCCCATAATCCTAAGACCTATAGGGCTTTAACACCTGAAGGCGATTTAGGGGAAATTATGATAGCCGATACGGGTAAACCTTCCACCGTGGGCTGGGGTTCATTTAACGAAATTGAAAAGGCTGTCGCTGCAATGGAAAGCGGTGGGGATTTTAAAATCCTTTCAGACGCTATGGGTGGGGCGCATAAAGTACGGAACTTCTTCAATAACATAGAAGTACCCTTTTCAGATATGGGTGATGTAACTATCGATACTCACGCTATAGCGGCTGCGTTGATGAGACCCTTAGCTGGTGAAGATAAATTAACTAAGCAAGGATTAGGTCTTGTAGGCGGTAGTACTAAAGCCTCTGGAGCAAGGGGCAATTATGGCTTTATTGCGGATGATTATAGAGAAGTGGCTTCTGATAGAGGGCTTCTACCTAGAGAGGTTCAATCTATTACTTGGGAAGGCGTAAGAGGATTATTTAATAATAAAAGCGATTCAAACAAACGGGCAGTAAATACTATTTGGTCCAAAGTAGATTCAGGGGAGCTAACGCAACAGCAAGCTCTTGATTTAATTGAGTCTGCTATGGGCGGTTTTGCCGACACTACATGGATAAACGAACCTAGACCTAAACGCTCCATCGCTGGGGGTGCAAGTACTATGTTTAATAAAGGCGGTTATGTTGCCCCAGCCGAAGGAAACGGCTTTGCAACTCCAAAATAAGGACATTTTATGGACGCTATTACTAAGCATCATTATCACAACATTGCTCATGGAAAAGCCAAAGCACTGGAGAACGGTGACTTAGCTACAGTACATACCGCCATAGTGAATATAGATGGCGTTGAAACTCTTATCCCTACTGTATGGGATGGGGAGATTGTTGATGTACAGACAGCAACTAAATTTGCCGTTGATAGTGGTATTGCATGGCCTACTCGCACTGGCCCAGAGGCAGTGGCTGAACTAGAAAAATTTGATGCCCAAATACATCAGAATATGAAGGATACTACTACCCCTGAAGAAGCGGAAGCTATTCTTGCTCAAGAAGAAGCCCAAGAAAACAGGTTTAACGGCGGCGGCTTAATGACTTCCCTTCGCCCCAAAGCAAGACCAGCCCCCCTAAGACCACAAGCAAGACCGCCGACCCCAGAGACAGTTCTGACGATGGACGAACTGGAGAAGATCGAAAAGGTTGTCTGGGCTGAAGCAAACACTGAGGGCGTAGTGGGCCGCAATGCTGTTCGTGGCGTTATCTTCAACCGCCTAGCCTCAGACCGTTTCGGGGATACTGTAGATGAGGTTCTTGTAGCAAATGAATTTGAGCCTCTGAATACATACGGCAGCTTTGATAAAATACCCATCTCCAAAGACCATCTGCTACGGGGCATGGAAGAAATAGTAGACTACATTCAGTTGGGCGATGATGCCTCTCAGGGTTCTACGTTTTTTCAGAATACAGCCACCACAGGGGCAAGGGGTACAAAGTTCAATGGCGACAACCCCATAAGTATTGGCAAGCACACATTCTACAGCAGCTACGGCAATCAAGAGCCAGTGGAAGACCTCTGGGGTTCCCACAATATTAGCGTTTCTTACGATGATCTTATCGAAGAAGATATGCAGCTTGCCCAAGCAAACTTTGCACTAGGCGGTCTCGCTACGGCAACCAAAGGAATTACCACATTAGAGGGAAAAGAAATGGCAGCAAAGAAATTTCAACTGGACGAAAAGAAAGCCGACACAAACCAAGACGGTGAACTCTCTACCCTCGAAAGAGAACTTGGTATTGCCTCACAGAGAAACGTCAATGATGAGATTTTGGATGATAGCAGCCTAGAGATGTACCACGGCGGTATGGCTTGTGGTTGCGGTGCAGAAGACGGCGAGTGCGGTTGCGGCGGCATAATGATGGACGGTCTTATGGGGTACGACACGGTATCTGGAAACCCCATACCAGTAGGCTCTCATGCAGAAAATGTACGCGATGACATCGATGCTAAATTAAGCACTGATGAGTATGTACTTCCAGCACACGTAGTTAAATGGCACGGCCTGAAGCATATCCAGATGATGCAGTCAGAGGCCGAAATGGGCCTTATGGCTATGCAGATGGACGGGTTAATTCACCATGCAGAAGAGGAACCCAGTGGCGAAGGAGTTAAGGACTCCGAAGTTTCGGATGAAGGTAATTCCGAACAAGAAGAAGCCGAAGAGGAAATCGAAGCATCAAAAGAAATTCCATCTGAAGAGGTGGATATAGAGGTCGCTGCCGTGGAGGTAGACGATCAATTAGACGATTCAGAGGATACGGAAAAGATATCCCCTAAATCAAAACCACTACCTGTGATTGTTAAAAAGAAAAAGTACGCATTCGCAAGTTAAATTGGATACCCGATTTTCGGACCCATATGAGGAAAGTATGTTAAAAAAAGAAAAGTATACTCGCGCACCAGAGCCTGAAGATGAGTTGACCTACAGCGAAGAAGTTGCCCAAGAGCAGCCCGAACCTGTGGAGAAACTTACCGCTGAAGAAGAGAGCTACAAGAAACGCTATCAAGACATTCAGCGCCACATTCAGACTGTGCGAGATCAAAAGGATCAAGAAGTAGCTGAAGTCAAAAAACAGTTAGACGAAGCTACTCGCAAGCAGATTAAATTTCCAAAGTCTGATGAAGAGGTAGAGGCTTGGAGCAACCGCTATCCTGATGTGGCAAAAATTGTAGACACCATAGCACGTAAGAGGGCTAACGAGGTGATGCAAGAAGGCGAAAAACGGCTTGAGCAGGTTGAAAAGTTTGAGAAGTCTTTGCAGCGCCAGAGTGCAGAGCAGGAGCTTCTAAAATACCACCCTGACTTTGTGGACATCAGACAAGATCAGAAATTCCACGATTGGGTATCTGAGCAGCCGTCTGCAATGCAGGATAGCGTCTATAAGAATAATACAGACGTTAAGTGGGCCGCTCGAACCATCGACCTCTATAAGGCTGATACAGGTAAGCGCAAGACCAGTAATAAGTCTGCCGCTGAAGCAGTAGGGCGCACCAGTACGTCTGCCCCTAAGACAGGCGAAAAGTCCGTATTCTCTGAAAGCATGGTGCAAGCTATGTCTGACAAAGAATACGAAGCTAATGAAGAGGCTATTACTGCCGCTATTCAGGCAGGTAGCTTCTCATATGATATTTCTGGCGCTGCCAGATAAACAAACCTACGCTAGTTGGTAAATAAAACACCTACTAGCGCTTTTAAAAACCAATTAACTATTGCAGTAATTGAATTAATGTGTTATAATGTAACCATTAGTTAATTAAGAGCAGGGCCACTCTAAGTAGTATACCCCTGCCTTACCCTCCAGATAATAATACAAAGTCCACCAGCAAGTTTAGACCCGCTCTGCGACACTCTAAACGAACTGACACTGATGTTTCATTGTCTGATCTAGCTGCTTCTCAAATCAACTTTAAACACAATCCCTGATTGATTTCAGAAGTTTTCTTTAGCCATTTCATACAAGGATCATAATAATGGCATTTCCAAAGGCATCAGGTTATACCAACCTGAACTCAGGTAACTTTTCACCAGTTATCTACTCCAAGAAGGTTCAAAAAGCCTTCCGCAAGGCATCTATCATTGATGCGGTGACTAATACCGATTACAGCGGCGAGATCGCTAATTTCGGAGACTCTGTTAAAATCATCAAAGAGCCAGATATCACTATCACGACTTATGAGCGTGGTACTGCGTTGGCTACTCAGGATTTGACAGATGCTGACTTCACTATGGTTGTTGATCAAGCGAACTACTTCCAGTTTGCCATTGATGACATCGAAGAAGCCCACAGTCACGTTTCGTTCCAAGATTTGGCATCTGATCGTGCAGGGTACAAACTGCGTGATACTTTTGATGCAGAAGTACTTGGTTACCTTTCTGGTTGGAAAACTCCTAGCTCATGGGCGCGGAATACTACAACCAATGGTACAAAGGCTGACAGCAGTGCTGGTTCAGACGAACTCTTGGCAGCATCAAAACTAGACATCACCGACTTTGGTGGTTCTGATATTGGTGGTACTGGCGAAGTAACCTCTATCCCAATCGCTGTTGGCGGTGGTGCTGGTGGTATCACTTCTCCGTTGGCTATCCTTAACCGTATCGCACGGCAAATGGACGAAGCCAATGTAGACACAGATGGTCGCTGGGTCGTAATTGATCCTGTATTTGCTGAAGTCCTCATGGATGAATCAAGCAAACTGATCAACAGTGACTTCGGCGGTGGCGATGAACTGCGCAATGGTAAGTTGCCCGGAAATCTTCGTGGCTTCTCTGTCTACAAGTCTAACAACCTTCCGTACTTGGGTACAGGTGCAGGTACTGCTGCTTCAGCAGGGTCTGAAACCAACTTCGGTGTGATGGTTGCTGGTCATGCGTCTGCTGTAGCCACAGCGGAGCAGATCGCTAAGACTGAGACTTTCCGTTCGCCAACAACCTTCGCAGATGTTGTGCGCGGAATGCAGCTATATGGTCGGAAAATCCTTCGTCCAGAAGCTCTGTTCACAGCGAACTACAACCTCGCTTAATAACTAAAGGTAGGGGCAATGGCACTTTCGCTAACCACTCAGGCCAAGAACGCTGCGCTTAATTCAGTAGTAGACCTAATCGATACAGGTTCTGGATCAGGCGCAGTCGTAAAAATCCTGACAGAGTTTGACTCTGAGTTGGCTACATTGCCCCTATCTGACCCTGCATTTGGATCAGCCCTTGATGGAGTAGTTACGGCTAACTCTATTGCAGCAGATACAAGCATCAATGCAGGGACGGCATCTAAATTCAAAGTCTATAATAAAGGCGGTGCAGAAATCTTATCTGGCACGGTCACATCAGCATCTGGTGGGGGCGACTTGCTGCTAACCACCACAAATCTAATCGTAGGGGATAGTGTGACTGTCTCCTCTTTCTCATTAACGATCTGAGGAACATAGGAGATATAACATGAGCCTCTCGAATACTTTTGAAACCCACACTCTAAACTACTTACTGACCACTACCTCAGTAACTCGCCCTACAGCATGGTACTGTGCATTATGCCTCAGTGATCCCACAGACTCAGCCCTTGGTTCTGAGGTATCTGGTGGTGGGTATGTACGGCAAGCTGTGACCTTCACAGTCTCAGGCAATAATGCCTCAAACTCTGCTGCAATTGAGTTTCCAGAAGCCACTGCAAACTATGGAACAGTGCAAGCAGTTATGATCATGCCAGCCTCTACTGGCGGCGCTGCTTCTGACATGATTGCCCATGCCCAGTTGTCTGTCGATAAGGCCATTAATACTGGCGATATCTTCCGTATTCCAATCGGTGATCTGGACATCAATATCGACTAATTAGGAGCGACTAAATGTCCATTCTCACAGACTACACGGAAAAAAAACTGCTTGACCATATCTTTGGTCAGGCAGCATTTACCCGTTCCAATGAGTTATATCTTGGGTTAAGTACGACTGCTTTTGCTGATAGTGATAATGGCTCCACGGCGGCTGCAAAAGAGCCAAGCGGCAGTAGCTATGCTAGGGTTAGAATAGACAACATCTCTGAATACAATACGTCTGGCGATGATATTCGCAACAGTTCATCTATTGACTTCGCTGAAGCCACTGGATCGTGGGGCAGTATAGGCTATTGGGGGGTATTTGATGGCACGGGTTCATCCGCAAATATGCTCATGCACGGGTCTTTTAGTTCCGCTACCACAGTAGCTTCTGGGGATCAGTTTAGGATATCTACAGGCGATTTTGAGATTAACTTCCCCTCTGCGATTTATGCAGCAGATAGTAACGCCACATATTCTCAGTGGAGAAAACAGATAGGCTATCGGCTTGGCTTTGATATTCTTGGCGCTTCTCCTAATGCTGACGAAGAATTTAGATATTATACTGACTCAAGCACTCAGCACGACAAGTTATGGTTGGCTGTAAAAACCTCTGCTTTTCCAACCTCTGGCCTTGGTGGAGCAGAAATTTCTGGCAACAACTATGCTAGGGTTAAGATACTAGATGCCGATGATAGTAGTGTAGATTTTTTCAATGCTGCCACCACTACTTCTGGAACAACGACCCTTACAAACGATGTAGCCATCTCCTTTCCCGAAGCCACGGGTTCATGGGGTAATATCAGTCATTTTGCAGTGTTTAGATCGTCCCTTGGTCAATATGGTAATACATACCCAGATTCAAAATACCCCATCATCTCAGGCGCACTGACTTCCACAAAAACCGTGAACAGCGGCGACCGATTAAGATTTGGAATTGGTGATCTCGTAATCACTGCAAGCTAGGATTAGTAATGGTACAACTAGCAGATAGAGTAAAGTTCTCTACAAACACTACAGGACAAGGCACGACTATAGCCGTTGGCTCCCCTGAGTCAGGTTATCAGTCCGTGCCTTCTTCTTTAGATGGTAAGACACTTCGGATAGTGATTGAGGATGGTTCCGCATGGGAAATTAGCACTGCTGTTTATGGGCATAGCTCATCAGAATTTACTAGCAGAACTCTTACTAGCTCAAGCACTGGCTCACTGCTCAATCTATCTGGATCAGCTAAAGTATTCATCAGCCCTAGTGCTTCTGATTTGCAGGAGTTGGTAGATTTCTCCTCGACATTTACCCTACCAACTTCCGATGGTACGTCAGGTCAAGTTCTAAAAACATCTGGCTCTGGAGCGCTTACTTTTGCTGATCCAGTTTCGAGCGAGGGTAGTACTCTTGAACCAGTAAAAGAAACTGAGTTCACAGCTACAGCTAACCAGACTACTTTTACTGTTACTTATGCCGCAGGTAATATAGCAGTCTTCCTTAACGGTTCTAAGCTAGGCGCTGCTGATTTCACTGCAACGAATGGTACATCTGTAGTCCTTGCCACAGGAGCTACTCTTAATGATTTAGTAGAAGTAGTAGAGTACGGCGCTCCTTTTGCTTCTCCTTATAGCTCTAGTATTCATACAGCTACGGCTAACCAGACAAGCCTTACAGTAGCCTATACGGTAGGCAAAGTAGCAGTCTACGTTAACGGCGTTAAATACCTTGTAGGTACTGACGTAACAGCCACCAATGGGACTAGCTTAACTTTTACCAGTGCTTTGTCGGCAGGAGACAAGATTGAAGTAGTAGAACATGGCGCTTTAGCTGATGCCGCA
>Ga0098059_1000652_pt1 | contig 19451 bp, 12 predicted proteins | sample 20_taG_FD_92580 | JGI IMG/M metagenome (GOLD analysis project Ga0098059, IMG submission 92580) | Marine viral communities from the Subarctic Pacific Ocean - 20_ETSP_OMZ_AT15318 metaG | ecosystem: Environmental > Aquatic > Marine > Oceanic | place: Subarctic Pacific Ocean | collected 2015-01-19
GGTGGTCACTCTATCCCCAACATTAGTACCTGCTGCAACAGGCACATCAAACAATAATTGATCAGTTGTTTTATCATATAAATCCAAGGAACCTGATAATCTTCCTTTCATCATTGAAAAGTCAATGCCTATATTGGTTGAAATCAAGCGTTCCCACTGGATATTAGTATCAACCGCAGTAGGTCTTAACAATTGAACATATTCATCTCCAAATTGGTAAGCGGCACTAGCATCACTTAAGAAATAGAATTTGTCATAGCGGTAATCTCCTATATTTTGACTCCCTGTTTGACCCCAACCTACTCTAAATTTGAAATCACTGAAAACATCCGTTAATCCTTCAAAGAAATCTTCTTCAATTACTCTCCAACCTAAAGCTGCAGAAGGAAAGAACCCATATTTATTTCCTAATCCAAATTTTGTTGAACCATCATATCGACCTGTTACAGTTAATAAATATTTATCATTGTAGGAATAGTTGATTCTACTAAATACAGATTGAAGTTGATTCATAATAGGTAATGCTCTGTATATATCCAGAAATTCTCTTGGAATAACCTGTGGATCGTTAAACCCTTTGCTATCATCTTCTAAATTAATTCCTTCATATCCAGTAGTTTCTCTGAACACTTCCTGAAATTCATAACCTCCCAAGACATCTATGCTGTGTTCTCCGAATGATCTATTATAATTTAATGTGGAGAATAAGGTAGTGGTATAAGCATTGTTAGTTGAACGCTGCATATATCCATCTCTATTGTCATTTCTTAAGGTAAAGGGCTCAAAAACTTTGTTTTGCCCATTTCTTAAATCATAAGAACCCGTAGCACTTAAAGTTAAACCTTCAACGCCTGGTATTTTCAAATCAAAATTGATAGAATTAAATGATCTTCTATTCTCTCCTATGCTTTGCGTTTGTTCTATAGTGGAAACAGGATTGATAGGATCAATGGAAGTTACATCCCATTCATAATAGCCTCCAAATTGTTCTGCTTCAGGATCATAAACCGGCTTAGTAGGATCAAATGAAACGGCTGTACCCACAACGTTTGGTTTATATTCATCATTTGTCAAAGCATTTTTAGTATTAAAAGTAATGTCTAAATGATCATTCAAAACGGTTGTTTTCAATCGCATGCTCAAACGAGTCACTTGATTTCTATCGCCTCTAATTACTTCTTGATTATCCATATGGTTAACAGATACCAAGTAGTTTAAATCATCCGTAGCACCTGAAAATGACAAGTTATGATTTTGACTTAAGGTGCTTCTTGTTACTTCATTAAACCAATCGGTATCCTGATCTCCTAGCCTGCCCTCATTTTGTGGACTAAACTGACGAACGGCATTTCTAAAGTTTTGAGTACTTAAAAAATCAGGTTCCCTTAAAATTTCAGAGAAAGTAAAGGAGCCATCATAAGTCACGGTATTTTCACCTTTCTTGCCCGACTTAGTAGTATACAAAATCACACCAGCTGCACCTCTTGAACCATAAATAGCAGTTGCCGAAGCATCTTTTAAAACGGTTACACTTTCGATATCCGCTGGATTCACAAAGTTGTTAGCGTTTCTTGTTCCTGAACTACCTGAGTTGTCAATAGGAACCCCATCTACTACAATTAAAGGTTGAGCCTGAGCACTGATTGAACCCACACCTCTAATGGTGATACCTGCTCCGCCTGCTCTTGTATTCCCAGGTGTAACATCTACTCCGGCTATTTTACCAGTGATCAATCGCTCCGGACTAGCAATTTGTCCTCTATTAAAAGATTCCTCTTTAACAGTACTTACCACTCCCGTTACATCCTTTTCTTCTTGTTGTCCATAGCCAATTACCACTACCTCCCCTAATTGGGAAATATCTTCCTGCATTTGAACATCTATTACAGAGCGAGCTCCTACTTCAAATTCTTGTTTTTTATAACCGATAAAAGAAAAAACTAAAACATCATCTGATTCTGCTTGAAGTTTAAAATCTCCCTCTAAAGAAGTAGTGGTTCCTTGTGAAGTTCCTTTAATTTTAACACTAGTTCCAGGTAAAGCTTCCCCTGTTTTAGCATCTCTAACTGTTCCTGAGACTGTCCTTTCTTGCGCTTGCAATTGAAAAGCAGCTAAAACCATCAGGAAAGCGATCAAAATCCCTTTCAAGGATAATGTCCTTTTCCTTAGAGGAACTCCACTCTTTGACTTTGTATAGTTGTGATTCATATTATGATACATTTAAAATATTAGAACTTTATGATTTTTTGTTGCCTTTGTATATTCTGATTTTGATAATTGACTAAATAAATCCCTGACTCTAAACCTGATAAATCAATTAAATATTGACCATTTGATTCATCTACATCAACAGGAATTGATTTTCCATTTAAATCAGTGATAAAAATATTCTTAATTGGCTCCTTAGTTTCAAGTGTAATTTGATTTTGAGCTGGGTTTGGGAAAAGCTTAGCATTAGGATAGAATTGAGTTGGTTCATTCGCTAAAACAATATCTTCTTGTGCAGCATCGTCAATATAATTTTCAATAGGTTCACTAGTCAGAATCCTAAATTCACCGGCTATTAAAGTAAGGGCAACTTCACTCCCAATTTCGATTTCTTTTCCCGTTAGGTAATCATGCCATGTACCTGCCTGTAAAATTTGCTGATCGAAGCTTTTATTACTTTTACTAAAATTCCCCATCATCACAATTTTCACATCATCTTCATTATTATAGCGCGCCCATTTCAAATCGCCACTTCCCGACCATTGAAAATTATCCTTATTCAAATAATTAGTGCGTGTTTTTAATTTGATAAGGCTTTGATAAACCTGAAATAGTTTCTGTCGCTCAGGATCATCTAAATATTCCCATTTAGTTGGCTTAACTCCCAATCGGTCATTATTGAGTTCTTCATCATATCCGAACTCACCAAATTGCCAAATCATTTTTGGTCCAGGCACAATAAAAAATAGAGCCGCATTCAATTTTAATCTTTGCATTTGTTGGGCAAGACTTTGACTTGAACTTCTACCTAAATCCCAAGCTACTCGCTCCTCATCATGGCTTTCCATATATCCCACCACATGAGGATCCTTCCAACCTTTTGCTTGATAGCTTAATCCACTTACATTGGCGCTATTTCCCTTAGCCAAATTCCTGAAATTATGGTTTTCATTGCCCCAAAGCATCATTCCATAATCAGCCAGTTCCCTTTCTTCCGTATTTTCTGCAAAATGCTCTAATATCACATATGATTCCGGGTCAACTGACCATTGCACATCCGCTAATCTTTTTAATAAGGCTACTCTAGAGGCGTCATATTGACCCCAAGCCCCAACATTTCCTAAAGTATTTCTTTGTGTAAACCCTTTTGATAAATCATATCGATAACCATCCACATGATATTCTTCCAGCCAATAAGCCACCACTCTATCCACATAATCTTGTGTATATTGACTTTCATGATTCATATCATAGCCTACATTAAAATCATGCCTAGCACTGGTATTAAACCAAGGATTTTGAGATGTTGGATTCCCGTAATCTCCTTGATTAAATAATCTCGCTAAAGAATTTCTACCAAACTGGTGGTTTAAAGCAATATCTAAAATAATGGCGATCCCTCTATTATGAGCCTCATTCACCAAAGTTTTAAAGTCATATTCAGTACCATAATATTTATCCAAAGCCAACATAGCATAAGGATTATAGCCCCAGCTGAGATTACCCTCAAATTCCATCACAGGCATAAATTGAATGGCATTAATTCCTAGCTCCTCTAGATAATCAAGTCTAGCGGTTACGGCATTGTAAGTTCTTAATTCAGTGAAATCACGTACTAATAATTCATAGATTACTAAATCTTCATTAGCAGGCTTTTGGAAAGTATCATCTGTCCAGTTGAAAACCTCTTTATTAGTTTGGATATAGCTAACTGCATGAGAGGTTTTTCCTGATGGATAAGGCATCAAATCAGGATATCTATTTTCTCTGATAATTTCAGGATCATCGTATTCTGAACCAATCTTTTCGGTATAAGGATCCGCTATAGTTATTTCTCCATCTACTAAATATTGGAATTGGTATTCCTGTCCTGGAGTTAAACCAGTAATTTCTAACCAAAATTGATCTCCATCTTTTTTCATTAGATATTGATCTGCAAGGCTCCAATCATTAAAAGTGCCTATCACAAACACATTTTCTTTAAAAGGTGCAGTCAATACCAGATGAACAGAAGTATCATCCAAACCATAATTGATTCCATCTTGCAAACCAGCCGGAATAGGCTCGCTTGAGACTGTGGGATTTACTATATAAGAATAATTAAAGGTTTCTGTATCAGTACCATTGCTGGCTACAATGCTTAAATCATGCGCCTGACCATCATCAATTACAGTATGCTGATAAGAGAATTGAGTATTTCCGGATTCTTCATAATCCAAATTACCATCTACAAAGAATTGGTAATGAGCCACCTCTGATGAAGTTAATTCAATATTTATAATATCGTTGGTTTCATAAAAACCGTAATTTCCTGAAGGAGAAGCCATATTGACTGAAAATCCTTGGCTTACTTCAGTTTCAAAATCTACAGTTTGACCATCAGACCAATCATTGCCTTTTAAGAGCATCCCGATTTCGGTAATATCTTCAGCGTTTTGATTGTAAAATGTCGTTGGGGTTAAAGAAATACGGAAAAGCGTTTGTCCGTTTTCGGTTAGTTTTTCAAGTTTAGCTTGATTGGTTGCTTCTGGGTCAGAGTCAGCAGGGTTAATATTGGATGGGGCATTTTCATTACCCATATCTGGTAACCACATCCACATATAAGCATCATCGAGTGATGATAAGCTGGTTCCAGTTACGTTATAAGTAATGGTAATTTCTTCATCCGCAGAAAAGAACTCAGGATCAATGGTAGGTTGTATATCTACATTTTGAGCAAAAGATGCGAATTGCAGAAATAGAAGGGATAATATGAGTAATAATTTATTCATAAATAAGTAGGTAAGAAATAAAAATAAAGACTGCCATGAGGCAGCCCTTATTTTTAGAAAATAAAATTAGTTTTTAGTGGCAGTGGCTGTATAATTTTCACCATCAAAAGACATGGTAACAGTATAATTTCCAGCTTCTGAAACTGTTAAGTTTCCACCATCAACAGTAAGAGCATCTAAGGCTCCACCCAAATTAAGTGCCCAATCATCTCCAGCTCTAAATTTCCATTCTTGAGTAGTGAAATCACCTGTAATTGTATAAGTAGTAACACCAGCAGCAAATCCTTCAGCTACCAAGTCTAAATCAGCATCCCAATTTCCTTGAGGAGAACCATCACCTATTATTCCCCATCCAGCTTCAGTCATAGTAGCTTTCCAAGTAGCACCTTCATCAGCTGTTGTGATTACTACATAATAATCACCTGCTCCAGGACTTGGAATATTATCACCCGTACTAGATAAAGTAACCTCAGAGCCATCAGCAGGCAAAGATCCGCCTAATGCAACGTCCCATGCATCGTTTGCTCTAAATTTAAATTCACCTTCTGCTGCAAAAGTAGCCACACCAACCCACTTGTGTATACCGCCTTCAGCACCTTTATACACCATGTTTCTGTCGTTGAATTCAGCCCAGTTATCCGCAGTTGCATTTCCAACAAAAGCCCATTGATATTCAGCAGGATCAAAAGTGATTTCAGGAGCTTCTCCTGTATTAGTAAAGCTTAATGCAGCTCCGCCATCATTGGTTAAAGTAACTTCAACAGTATATTCAGCTCTTTCTTGACTAAATGCAATATTTCCGCCACCAGCTACTAAATTATCTGCTGATCCTCCATAATTTGTAAATGGAACATAACCATTACCAGCATCGTTAGTTCTTATAATTTTCCAACCGTTATTTATTCGTATTTTATACTCACCCGTTCCAAGTATCATTCCAGTTTTTTCAAGAACCACTCCTTCTGCAGGATCTGATGATACTACATTTAGTTCAGTATCACTCCATCCATTTTCTGTAGCACTTCCAATAATAGAAACTGTTTCAACTTCCATTACTATTAATTCAGAAGTTGTCTCATCATAAGATATTTTGAAAAAACCATCATTCGCAATATTGATTTGTTCACCACCTTCTTCCATGATTGCCAAATCATAACCCGTTTTAACTTCATCATCAGTATTGACTAAATCCTCTACAGCAACTTTTGAAAGTGACCCTCCTAATGTAGAAGTAATTTCTTTTGCTTCCACAGAAACCAAATTATAATCTCCAGCAGATAAAAATACATAATTACCAAAGAAACCTTCTCTTTCTACAGCTGCGAACTCTTCTCCTTCAACTAATTCTGGCTGAAGCCTTGTATTTTGCGATGGATCTTCGCCATCTACAGCAAAATAATAACCATCCGATAAGGCCAGACCTTCATCCACCTCAATGGTAGGCTCATCTTCTTCACATGAGACCATAAACATAGCTGCGGTCAGCAACAATGCCAGGCTCCATAATTTTGTTAAGTTTTTCATAATTTAATTGTTTTAGATTACTTGTTATTTAGTATTATAAAGCCACGTTATATTTGTTGCGCAACTTTATTTTTCATATTTCAAGTTTAACTTAAGAATATGCTCAAAAACAGCATAAATGAATATTTTTTACCGCAAACGTCTTCGCAATCGTTTGCATAGAACCATATTTTTTCTGATGTTTGTTGGAGATTTGTACAATTGTGGGAATTGTGTAAAATCCATTAATATTGAAAGGATAAAATGTTGGTATTAAATGATCGGTGTGCCACCGACCATGGCTATTCCGGTTATCCGTGGTCGCTGGCACCCTTGAAGATACTGTCCCCGTGGTCGGTGGCACACCAACCACCACGTTAAAACCAAAACAATAAACATATTGATGACTAATATCTATATAATCAAAAAGCAATGAAAAAAGCTAATATTACCATAAAAGACATCGCTAAGGAATTAGGAGTATCTCCTTCTACCGTTTCTCGTGCTCTAAAAGACCATCCTGATATTAGCATTGAAACCAAAAAACAAATCAACGATTTAGCAAAAAAGCTGAATTATCAACCTAACACAGTTGCTTTAAGCTTAAGACAAAGTAAAACCAACACTCTGGGAGTCATCATACCTGAAATTGCACATTTCTTCTTTTCTGCAGTTATAAGCGGTATAGAAGATATTGCGCATGATGCAGGATACCATGTTATTATTACTCAATCAAATGAATCTTTTGAAAGGGAAGTGATGAATACTAGAGCATTATTCAATTCTCGTGTGGATGGTATTCTAATGTCTGTTTCCAGAGAAACTGAAAATTACGACCATTTGCAAAGTTTGCTGGATTATGATATCCCTTTGGTGTTTTTTGATAGAATTATTGATTCACTTAATGCATGCAAAGTAATTGTAAATGATGAACAAGGGGCTTATGAAGCCACAACACATCTTATTGAGCAGGGATGTTACAGAATTGCTCACCTTGCAGGACCCCAAAACTTAGCAATTAGTAAAAACAGATTAAATGGTTATAAAGCTGCCTTAGCGGATAATCGTTACATGATTGATGAAAATCTGATAAAGGTTTGTGGACTAGGAACTTTTGAAGAAGCAGAATCCATCACCAACGAAATATTGGATTATAGATTCCCGCCCGATGCCATTTTTGCTAATAATGATGTAGCAGCATATGGAGCTATGATGGCGATAAGAAAGAAAAAATTAAGAATCCCTGAAGATATTGCCATAGTTGGTTTCAGTAACTGGAGATTTTCAAGTTTGATTCAACCAGCCCTTTCATCCGTTACTCAGCCTGGCTTTAAAATGGGACAGGAAGCTACTAGGTTGTTAATGAAGCAAATCAATAAAGGAAAAGATGAGGAAAGTGTTACGGAAACTATCTCTTTGAAAACGAATTTGGTGGTGAGGGAGTCTTCTAAGAAGATTTGAAATACATCAAAATATACTCTAAACACTTAAAATTCTTAAACTAGCTAGTCTTCTCATGAATACAAATTAACAATAAAACACAGGTCTTATCTATTTATTACCTCAAAATACAAACCTTTTTGCATCGATTTTTCTTCTTTTCTTTTTGCCTAATCAAAAAGAAACAAAAAATCAAGAAAGTTTAATGCTTCTACCCTTAAGGCCTTCGCTGGCCTGCTAAACTTTCATCCATCCCGCTTTTCCGAGTTCCTCGGAAGTGGGCGAGTTAGTTCTTATATTGTATTCAATTCTATAGCTAGATCTGCAGTCTAATTATTCTTTAGAAACATTACAAATCGTAAACCTGCAGAACGCCCACACATTTTTGATTTTCAACTACCAAAAGTGTATTGATTTTGCGTTCCATCATCATTTCTTCCGCCTTTTTCAATTTCATATCTCTAGAAATTACAACAGGGTTCTTTGTCATGATGTCTTCTGCTTTACGATTCATAAAAGACTCCTTTTGAGCATTCATTCCTCTTCTCAAATCACCATCAGTGATGACACCAGTCAATTCTCCGCTGTCCTCTACTATCGCCAGACCTAATCTTCCCTTTGAAATAGTGTGAATTACTACATCCATATCACTTTGAGAATCAATTACAGGCAAATCTGATGAACGCATCACATCATTTACGGTCATTAACAATCTTCTACCTAATGAGCCTCCCGGATGGAACAAAGCAAAATGCTCTGGTTTAAAATCACGCTCTTTCATTAAGGCAACGGCCAAAGCATCTCCCATTACCAAAGTAGCCGTGGTAGAGGAAGTAGGCGCCAAATCTAATGGACAAGCTTCTTGTTCTACATGTACATTTAAATGGAAATGTGTATTCTTTGCTAAGGTTGAAGCAGGATTTCCACTCACACCTATGATTTTGTTGCCATTGCGTAAGAAAAAGGGTATGATTTTTAATAGTTCATCCGTTTCTCCTGAATTAGATATCGCCATCACAATATCATCTGCTTGAATTAAACCCAAATCACCATGATAGGCCTCTCCCGGATGAAGAAAATAACTGGGTGTTCCTGTGCTTGAAAAAGTAGCTGCAATCTTCTTCCCAATAATGCCGGATTTACCCATACCAGTAACAATAAGTTTGCCTTTACTTTCCATAATGGCATTTACTGCTTGTTCAAAGTCGGGTGTAAGTAAGCCCTCTAATTCTTTAATAGATTTAGCTTCTATAGCAATGGTTTCTTTGGCTGATTCTAAAATCCGACTCATCAAATTAGTTTTTTTATTAAACTTCTTAAATCCTTTAAATACAACTGATTTGGTCCATCGCTCCATGCTTCATCCGGATTAGGATGTGTTTCTATGAAATATCCATTGGCTCCAAATGCTTTCGCTGCCAAAGCCATTCCTGGTACAAATTCTCTGTTTCCTCCTGTTTTCCCTCCTGCTCCTCCTGGTCTTTGTACGGAATGAGTACAATCCATAATAACAGGGAAGCCATGCTGCAACATGTCCGGAATATTTCTAAAATCCACTATTAGATTATTATAGCCAAACATATTTCCACGTTCAGTCAACATCACTTGCTTGTTTCCGGCTTCCACCACTTTTTGACAAGGATAAAGCATATCTTCACCTGATAAAAATTGAGCTTTCTTGATATTTACAATTTTACCCGTTTCTGCTGCTGCTAATAACAAATCAGTTTGTCGGCATAAAAATGCTGGGATTTGCATAATATCTACCACATCTTGTAATAATTTGGGCTGATAAGATTCATGCACATCAGTAGTCACAGCTAGTTTGTATGTGTTTTTGATTTCTTTTAACCATTCTTTACCTTCTTCCAAACCCGGGCCACGCTTGGCTGATGCTGAGGTACGATTGGCTTTATCAAATGAAGATTTAAAGATAATTTCAACTCCAAGTTCATCTTTGATTGCCACTAATTCTTTGGCCACATTATGTAGCAAATCCATGCTTTCCATTACGCATGGCCCTACAATAAAAAAAGGTTTATCAGAAGTTAGTTTTTTATATAATTCTTGTGACATCTGTTTAATCAAATAAAGGTTTATCCCTGACATGTAATTACAAATGCAAAGTTGCCATTTTATATTACAAAATAGAAATAAAAGATTTTGTTTTAATACTGTTTACACTAAAAGGGATTGTGTTTCCTTTAATTGTACCACAAAATAAAAATCATTTTAGTTTTTCAAATTTCATTTTAAAGCCCCGCATCATTTGTTTCAAAGCTTATGAACACATCCTCCGTGATCTAGTAACTTGGATGATACAAACATTTTTTAATTTAAAGTCTTGTATATCTTTAAATAGCCATATTAATAAATTTTTAAATACAAAAATGTAAATTGCAAACGAAATCGCAATCGATTGCATGAATTTTATACTTAAATGAATATCGTTCAATTCTATTATTCGATAGATTAGCAGTTCTTAAAAAGATTTTTAGATGATTAGTTCACAAACCATAAATAAACCAAATCTTAACCTACACTGCGGAAAAATTGAAAATTATAAGCGCAATGCTTATGGTATTTCAGGGAAAACTGAAAATGCATATTTCAGAATTTCAGTAGTGCAAAAAGGCATTTTTAAAATCCATTTGAGCCGAACTAAGGAATTTGACGAACATTCTTATGCGATAATTTCCAAGCCAGTAGGGATTGATTTTTCAATTATCGATGCAAATGGACATTTAGAACTTAAAACCGAAGCTCTAACGCTGGAAATTAAAAAAGACCCCTTCACTGTCATTTTTAAAGATAATGATGGAAATATCATTAATGAGGATGATCATGCATTAGGAACTTCTTGGTTGGGAGAGCAGGTAACGACTTATAAAAAGCTTCAAGAAGGTGAAAGATTTATAGGTTTAGGAGAAAAAACTGGTCCTTTAGACCGAAAAGGAACTGGTTATCAAAATTGGAATACAGATCACTTTGGCTACCCACCCGATAGTGACCCATTATATTGTACCACTCCATTTTATATAGGAATACATAACGAACTATCTTATGGAATTTATTTAGACAATTCTCACAAGACTCATTTCAACTTTGGTGCTTCTAATAGAAGATTTTCTAGTTTTTCTGCAGATCAAGGTGATATGTCATATTATTTCATCCACGAAGAAAACATAGAAAAAATCATCAGTTCTTATACTGATATAACTGGTAGAATGGAGCTCCCTCCTATTTGGAGTTTGGGTTATCAACAATGTAGATACAGTTACAAACCTGATAAAGAAGTATTAAGCATAGCGAAATTCTTTAGAGAAAAAGAAATTCCTGCTGATGTGATTGTATTAGACATTCATCACATGGAGCAATACAAAATCTTTACTTGGGATGGGAAGGATTTTCCTAATCCAAAGAAAATGATTGAAAAGCTGGAGGAAATGGGCTTCAAAGTAGTCGTAATCTGTGATCCAGGAATAAAAATTGAAGAAGGATATGAGGCTTATGATTCAGGCAAAAAGGAGGACGTTTTCATAAAATATCCAGATGGAGAATATTATGAAGGAGAAGTTTGGCCGGGTTGGTGTCATTTCCCTGATTTCACTAAACCTACTGTAAGGAATTGGTGGAAAGAAAAACTCAAAGCTTATACTGATTTAGGAATTTTGGGCTTATGGAACGACATGAACGAAATCGCTACTTGGGGTCAACATTTGCCTGACTTAATGGAGTTTGACTATGAAGGAGATAAAGCTTCCACCCGAAAGGCCAGAAATGTTTATGGAATGCAAATGGCGAGAAGCACTTATGAAGGTGCCAAACAAAACTCCCCAAACAAAAGGGTATTTAATTTAACCAGAGCAGGTTTTTCAGGTATTCAACGATATGCAGCCGTTTGGACTGGAGATAATGTGGCAGATGATGAACACATGCTATTGGGAGTGCGATTGGTCAATAGTTTAGGCTTAGCAGGAGTTGCATTTTCAGGTTATGATATAGGTGGATTTGCAGGAGATGCTGATAGTCAACTGTTTGCCCGATGGATCTCAATAGGTGCGTTTGCACCTTTCTTTAGAGGGCACAGCATGATCAATAGCCGCGATTCAGAACCTTGGGCTTATGGTGAAGAAGTAGAAGAAATCTCCAGAAATTATATCAATCTTCGCTATAAAATGATGCCGTATATTTATTCGGCTTTCTATAAGGCACACGAAAAAGGAATACCTGTTGCGAGAAGCTTGGCCATATATCATCCTCATGATGATAAAATATACCATTCTTTATATGAAAATCAGTATTTCTTTGGACCTGATATCATGGTAGCACCTGTGGCCAGCAAAGTAAATCTAGCCAAAGTGTACTTCCCTGAAGGTGAATGGTATGATCTGTTTGATGATACTTTCTACAGAGGAAATCAAGAAGTGATAGTGGAATGTCCAATCGAAAGATTACCGGTTTTTGTAAGAGCTTCGGCTATTATTCCAATGCAGGACAAATTGGAGAACTTAAGTCAAAACCACAACGAATGTCTTCATATGCATATTTATGGTGGTAAAGCAGAAAATAAATATGAATATTATGAAGATGATGGAGAATCATTTAATCATGTAGGTGGTGAGTATTATAAAAGAATGATTGAGTTCTATCCTGAAAACAGAAAGTTAATATTACAACCAAAAGAAGGTACTTATAATTCTCAATATCAAAAAGTTAAGTTATTCTTTCATGGATTTGAAGGTAAAATAAATGGTAAAATACAGGTTAATCAACAAACTATACCGTTGGAAAAAGAAGACTTTAATTTTATTGATCAAATTTCGAATTTCGACCCATTACCTGAAAACGAAAGGATTAATTTAAAGGTAAATGACTTACCAAATGCAGTGTTCAATATGGACGATGATAAAATTGAAGTCAGCTGGTAATCACCCAATTTTTTATCGAATTATAAGTTTCAAGTTATCTATGAGAAAACATTTTTTTTGGGCATTAATAGCCCTTACAGCTTTCAATTTCTCTTGCGAATCTATCCAAGATGAAATGCAGCAAGATATACTTCTTAAGTATCCTGAAAAAGCTAAGGATATGAACATCTATGAAGTTAATATCCGACAATATACTCCTGAAGGGACTATTAATGCATTTATTCCGCATATTGATCGATTAAAAAACATGGGAGTGGATATTCTATGGATTATGCCGGTTCAACCAATAGGTGAGAAAAATAGAAAAGAGCCCTTAGGCAGTTATTATTCTATTAAAGATTATACCTCAATAAATCCAAATTTTGGAAGTATAGATGATTTCAATGAGCTAGTTAAAAAAGCACATGAAAAAGAAATGATTGTGCTCTTAGATTGGGTAGCCAATCACACTGCTTATGATCATCATTGGGCTGAAGAGCATCCCGAATATTATAATTTGGATTCTGCAGGAAACCTCCAATCACCAGTGGAAGATTGGACTGATGTTGCAGACCTTAATTATAAAAATGATGATTTACATCAAGCTATGATAAGTGAAATGAAATGGTGGATTTCTGAAACAGACATCGATGGATTTAGGTGCGATGTTGCCGGAATGGTACCAAATGAATTTTGGAAGAAAGCAATTGATAGTCTGGAGGCTGAAAAAGATGTGTTTATGTTGGCAGAATGGGACGAGCCCAAAATGCATGATGCTGGTTTTGATATGACTTATGGATGGGAATTTCATCATTTACTGAATGATATTGCTAAAGGAAATGCCAATGGTGATTCTGTAGTAGCCTATTTGGAAAAAGACACCAAAAGGTATGATTCTACTGCATTTAGAATGTACTTTACCTCCAATCATGATGAAAATAGCTGGAATGGAACTGTTTTTGAAAGAATGGGCGATGCTTATAAAGCCTTAGCCGTATTAACGGCAACCGTCCCGGGTATGCCTTTAATCTATAGTGGCCAAGAGGCTGGATTAAATAAAAGATTGTCTTTTTTCGATAAAGACACTATCGATTGGTCAAATTTATCCTATGAAGATTTTTATAGTCAATTATTAACGCTTAAAAAAAATAATCCCGCTTTATGGAATGGTGCCTTTGGTGGAGATTTTCAAGAAATAAATAAAGAGCAAAATTCTTCTGAATTATTGGCCTTCCAAAGAAAAAAAGATGAAAACGAAGTCCTTATTATTTTAAACTTATCAGACAGTACTCAATCTTTCGTAATTGATAAAAAATATGCTGGAAATACTTATCAGAAAGCTAATAACCCGCAATTGACCGTTAACTTTTCAGAAAATCAAGAACCATTACTCTTTGATCCATGGTCTTATATGATTTTAACTAAAAATAGCTTGAATACTAAATAATGGATAATATATCGATCTCCTCAACAAAGCCTAAATTAAATTTTTGGGAAATTTGGAATATGAGCTTTGGCTTTTTGGGTATTCAATTTGGCTTTGCCTTACAGAATGCCAATGTCAGCAGGATTTTTGACACTCTGGGAGCGGAAAAAGAAAGCTTGCCTATTTTATGGTTGGCTGCTCCTGTGACAGGCTTAATTGTTCAACCTATAATTGGATATTATTCCGATAGAACCTGGATACCAAAATGGGGCAGGCGAAGGCCATTTTTTGCTATTGGAGCGATTTTAGCAACCATTGCATTATTCATTATGCCTAACTCTCCTAGCCTGTGGATAGCTGCAGGAATGTTATGGGTAATGGACGGGTCCATAAATGTAAGTATGGAACCTTTCAGGGCTTTTGTTGGGGATATGCTACCCAATGAGCAAAGATCAAAAGGATTTGCCATGCAGGCCTTCTTTATTGGTATTGGAGCAGTAATAGCTTCTGTTTTGCCTTACGTTCTAACCAATTGGCTTGGATTTAGTAATGAAGCACCCGATGGCCAGATTCCTGATTCAGTAAAATGGTCATTTTACATAGGCGGAGTTGCCTTTTTCTCGGCCGTGATGTGGACGGTATTCAATACTAAAGAATATCCACCCGATGATATTGAGAAACTTAAGCTTGAAAATAGTGAAAGAGGAGTTTTTACCGGTTTAGCAGAATCATTTTTAGGGATCTTTAAAATGCCTAAAACTATGGTTCAACTGGCATTTGTTCAGTTCTTTTCCTGGTTTGCTTTATTCGCAATGTGGATTTATACCACTCCAGCCGTAACTGAGCATGTTTATGGCACAACTGATACTAAATCTGCACTTTATAATGAGGGTGCCAATTGGGTAGGAATTATGTTTGGTGCTTATAATGGAGTTGCCGCTTTAGCTGCCTTTTTGCTTCCGCTATTGGCTAGATTTTTCGGTAGAAAAGGAACTCATATGTTGGCATTATTTTGTGGAGCAGCAGGTTTAATATCAATTTTCTACATCACTAATCCTGACCTCCTTGTGATCAGTATGATTGGAGTAGGTATTGCGTGGGCAAGTATTCTTTCCTTACCTTATGCTATGCTAAGTAGCGCTTTACCTTCTAATAAAATGGGGTACTATATGGGAGTATTCAACTTCTTTATCGTAATCCCACAAATTGTAGCAGCAGGAATACTAGGTTTTATAATAAAAACCTTCTTCAGCAACGATACAATTTATGCATTGATTATAGGTGGAGTTTCAATGATATTGGCCGGTTTATTAAGTCTGTTGGTAACAGACAATGATAAAGAAAAGAAAGCTTAGCGTGATATAAGATTTATACTATGCTCTAGGATGAAATTCTTTCAAAGTCTGGCTTAGGAAGTCTCTGTCAAGATGCGTATAGATTTCGGTTGTAGTGATGGATTCATGTCCTAGCATCTCTTGTACCGCCCTGAGATCTGCACCACCTTCAATTAAATGGGTGGCAAAAGAATGACGGAAGGTATGAGGGCTCACTTTCTTTTTCAGGCCAGACAAAGCCACTTGTTTTTTAATCATGGTGAAAACAGAAATTCGACTTATAGAGCCTCCAAATCTATTTAAAAACACAAAATCTTTTGCTTCCGGCTGTGGCTTTTGATGTACTCGAACTTCATTTAAGTAAATTTTTAATTGTTTAGCAGCAGCCTTTCCAATGGGAACCAGCCTTTCTTTACTCCCCTTCCCTATTATTCTTAAAAAACCAATATCAAAATAAGTATTAGAGATTTTTAAATTTACCAATTCGCTTACCCGCAATCCCGAAGAATACAAAACCTCCAGCATGGTCATATCTCTTTGACCATTGGATGTACTACGGTCAATAGAAGCAATTATTTGCTCAATTTCATCAAAACTGAGAACATCAGGCAATTTTCTGCCCAATTTTGGTGCTTCCAGCAGCTCCGCAGGATTCTCACTAATGATATCTTCAAATAAAAGATATTTGAAAAAACCTTTAATTCCAGACACAACTCTTGCCTGAGTATGGACAGTCATGCCCAATTCATTTACATATTCTAAGAAATCATGCAAATCAGTAGCCGAAACTTCTAGAGGACTCACATTTCGATTGGAGATATCCAAAAACTGTTTTAGCTTTAACACATCATGTACATAAGCCGCCACTGAGTTTTCCGCTAAGGATCGCTCAAGCTGCAAATAATTTTTATATTCAGTTAAAAATATGTCCCAAGCCATAATCGAATGTAATGGATAAAAAGAGAATCATTATTATTAATGGCCCAAATTTAAACCTTTTAGGCAAAAGAGAACCAGAAATATATGGAGCATCTTCATTTGAAGATTTTTTCTCCGAATTGCAGAAACACAATACTGATTTAACAATTGAATATTACCAATCCAATATTGAAGGAAAATTGGTTAATAAAATTCAAGAAACGGATGGCAAATTTGACGGCATTATTTTGAATGCGGCCGCTTATACCCACACCTCGGTTGCCATTCATGATGCCATTGGTGCTATATCAGTTCCGGTTTTAGAAGTCCATATATCCAACATCTATAAACGGGAAGAATTCAGGCATAAAAGTATCATCTCATCAAAATGTATTGGGATGATTTCAGGACTTGGCTTGAAGGGATATCAATTAGGATTAGATTATTTTAAAACAATGAAAAGAAAAAAATGAAAATCGCCATAATTGCCCACGATGGAAAAAAGCCGGAGATGGTTTCTTTCCTCAATAAAAATAAAGATAAACTGAAAGAGATTTCACTAGTTGCTACAGGAACTACGGGTAAGTATGTGGAGAATACAGGCCTAAAAGTTGAGAAATTATTATCAGGCCCAATAGGAGGAGATGCACAAATAGCAGCTTTATCGGCCGAAAAGAAATTGGAAATGGTACTGTTTTTTAGAGATCCATTAGGCAAGCATCCGCATGAGCCGGATGTACAAATGCTGATGAGAATTTGTGATGTTCACAATATTCCAATCGCTACAAATCCTGCCACTGCACAATTACTTATTGATGCCTTTTGGAGAAAACAAATGGAATAGATTATTAATAACTGGTTTTCAGATATTTAAATAAAAATATTCGACCAATGCTATTGCTAAAGCTTATAGATTGTACTATCTTACCAATAACTATAAACTTTTCATGCTATGGCAGAACGCGAATTTATTCAGTCAGGAACAACCGGTCCCCGTTTAAAGTATATTTTCAAAATTTTCAATAGCTACACTAGCGCTTGGATAATTTCTGCCTTTCTCTTAACGGCTGCGTATGGATACTTTTTTCAGTACGAGTATTTGCAAGAATCCGGCCCGGTCCAATTAGCTCTAACCTTAGGAAGTGAATTTATTCTAGCACTCTTAATTACTGGTCTGATTACCTTATATATTTATGATAAAAGACAAACAGACACACCTATTCAGCGTGTTTTCCCAGTTGTCATTTGGGGTAGGAAATTCTTAGTTAAAGTAGGTCCACTTTTAAGACAATATTTATTTTCGAACGATCAAGAAGAAACGCCCTATAATAGAATCACAAGAAATTGGATTTATGCTACATCTGCCGGAGTCAGCAATACTATCGGCTTTGGTAGCCAAATAGACATGGATAAAGTCGGCACTACGCTCATTATGCCCGCTACATTTACCAATACAAAAACCAAAACAGGAGACGAAACTGGTCATTTTTATAAAAAAGTTATAGGCGAACATACAGGAGTTGAAACTTATACTTTAAACCATTTTGTACACATCAGTGCCATGTCCTATGGTGCACTATCCTATAATGCACATGCAGCACTAAGTAAAGGGGCTAAAATGGCGGGGATTCTGCATAATACTGGAGAAGGCGCTTTGGCACCTTGCCATGAATATGGTGGTGCAGATTTAGTCTTTCAGATTGGAACAGCCAAATATGGCATTAGAACAGAAGATGGGGATTTGGATGAAGGTTTATTAAAAGAAATGGCCGATCATCCTCAGGTGAAAATGTTTGAAATCAAATTGGCTCAAGGTGCCAAACCCGGCAAGGGTGGTATGTTGCTGAAGGAAAAAATTACAGCCGAAATAGCCCAAATAAGAAAAATCCCAATGGGAAAAGATGCCTATGCCCCAGCGAGACATAAAGAGTTTTCTGATGTGGCAGGACTTTTTGATTTCATTGATAAAGTAAGAAAAATCACCAACAAACCAGTAGGTATCAAAATGGTAATCGGTCATACGGTAGAGATTGAAGACATCGCCAAGATGATGAAAAATCAACCAGGAAGAGGGCCTGATTATATTGTAATTGATGGTGGTGATGGTGGGACAGGTGCTTCTCCTCATGTATTAAGTTCATATGCCGGTTTACCAATGAAACAAGCATTGGCTGTTGCAGACTGGGCTTTAAGGAATAATGGTGTAAGAGACAAAGTAGTGTTGTTTGCCAGTGGTAAAATAGCTACTACAATTGACATAGCCGTTGCAATGGCATTAGGTGCCGATGCAGTTTATATCGCAAGAGGATTTATGCTGTCTTTGGGATGCATTCAAGCCTTGGAATGTCATACCAACTCCTGCCCTACAGGAATTGCTACGCAAAATAAAAGATTGCAAAAGGCACTCGATATTGAATCTGCAGCCAAAAGAATAGCCACTTATGCCGATGCGCTTTATAAAGAAACCCAGATGTTAGCAGAATCATGTGCTTATGAAAGCCCTAATCAAATCACTGCGGATGATATTATGGTAGTAACTTCTCCAGGTCATTTAGATTACTTATCAGAATTACAAGGCATATCAGCCTTTGAAGCCAGTCAAGAAAGAAGATTGGCCAAAGAAAGAAATATGAGTGTTGGTGAAATGAAGATGAGACGGGAGGAGGTTTGATTGAAATATATGTAGCAAGAATTAATGGTTTACCGTACTTTTGGCTTACTTAGACACACCCGACACGCGTGCGCTAGCTTTAGAATGAATTAAATATTTTTTACATTTTAATAAAAAATACAATTGTTAGATAAATTAATGTTAATGTAACGATACTTACAATGAAATTTATTACATCATTTCTTACACTATCATAAGAAAATTTTTCTAATTCTTCAAAATTACATCCACTAAAAAAACACCTAATTAAAGCACCTAGCATTATAAGAA